>JAALOO010000021.1_pt1 | contig 131318 bp, 127 predicted proteins | sample 7257641 | NCBI WGS metagenome assembly JAALOO01 (sample SAMN14085613, study PRJNA598686) | mite metagenome | biome: ENVO:01001000; feature: ENVO:01001002; material: ENVO:01001226; isolation source: single female mite from University of Michigan culture on fish food culture... ...
TGGCGCGACAAGAGCCCGCCACTTTGCGGTACGTACATAGTTGGCCTCCTGATAAAGCCAAAATGATTTCTGTTTATAAATGTCAACAACAACCAAGTGATAGCAAAAATATAAAATAAAAGTTAGAGGCTAAGTTGATTTGTATAGAAAGTAAAAAATCAACATGGTGCAAACGCTAGGAGTTTGCCGGTAAAGATGCTAAAATGATAATTGGGACGGCAATGCAATCGATGCTTACCGTTTGCCTAAGAATGCGGTGGTGTGATGAGGTGCTGTGTACGGGGTGCAAAAATAAGTGCAGAAGATGTGACTGCGGTGTTACGACTGGCTGATAATGAGATGAGGTGATGATATGCGCCGCGAGACGAGGAGGCGATGGAGAGATCGGGGTGTTTGAACGACAGTCCTTCGACACCGGCGACACTTGCTTGCGCTGCAATTGCCGCTGCAAATTTCGCTGGTGCTGGTGCTGGTGCTGGTGCTGATGGTGGTGCTAGTGCTGGTAGTGCTGACTGTGAGCTTAGCTGCAAAGAAAGTGCACTGCAACCTATTTAAGGCGAGCCTGCTGTGAGCTGCCAGACTGTACGGCCTCGACGGCAGACAGTGAATGAAGTGAAGACACGGTGAAATGCTTTCCAACGATGGCTGAACAGACGTAAGCAAAGAAGCAGAGAGAGAGAGAGGATGTTGTTGTTTGGGTTTGAGCGGCACTGGCGGCGGATGCTCACTGCTGCTACGACTGCCGCATCAACACAGCACCAGTGGATGTGCTTTCACTCAATCGAAGGCGCTTGTTTACGACGAAGCAAACCAAATGCAGCAGAGGCAGCACAAACTCTGGCAAAGAGAGAAAGATAGGAGAGAAAGCACTAGGAGAAGCTGGCCGCAATGGTAGTCGCGGCTGTGGGTTTCTGGATCGGTCTGAACGGCAGTGTACGGGTACTGACTGAGTGGTGGCTGGCGCCAGCATAATACTCAGTGTTGCAAGTTGTAACGAGTGGCAATGAGAGTGTTTCAAAATGCAGACGAACAAATGGCGGGCGGAAACGGTTGGTTGGCGGTCACCGGAGAGAGAGAGAACTCGGGGGTGGGGTGGCGGCAGGGAAGAAGCGATGTAGTCAAGTGGAGTGCTAAATGCAAAAGGGAATGCGGGCTAGATTGCCCATAGCTGGGGCACAGTGAAGCACACACTTTGGAATGCCGACGAGACACTGCAGACTGGCAGTCTGGCGCCCGAGCGCGTGGTCTACTGCTGCCGCTGCCGAGACGCGGTCACTGCTGTTCCTGCCGTACTTGCTCATGCGCTCTCAGCAGTGCACTGCTGCAACTGAGTGAGGTGTACTACCAGCGCCCGAAATGTTGGTACCTCTCGGCACTGCTATTCCAATGGCACAGTGCGTACGGTGCGTCACATGATGGAAAGTCAAATCCAATCGCAAATATCAGTCATTCGCTTTCTGGCGCTCTCTCTCTCCAAAGCACTCTTCGCTGTTCACATGGAGTACACTGCCCCAGCCAAAAGTAAATCTGCCTGCCTTTCAGCGCACCAGTTCTTTTCTGATCAGCAGCACTTCATAAGTACCGGGTGGCTGTGGTGGTGGTTGTGGTAGTTCTGTCCATTTGAAGGCTTGACATCGATGAACGTGAGCTAGGGCAATTAGCGAATAGAAGGGCAATGTGAATGAGAAGGGATAATTCTAGGGTTGCCACCGGCTCAATGTGCTGATTAGTGGGCGCCACCCGGTATTAATTGCGCACATGAGGATCAGAAGGAATGAGTTCCTTCTTTTTCTTCTTCGCACAGACACACACACATCTAGTCGGCCTTCCGACTCCTTATGATCTTTCCACATGCAACTCGACTTTACGCGCGCAAATGCAGTCCGTTTGCTGTTGTTGTGGTTGTGGCTGTTCTTGTTTGCCATTTCTCGCATTTTCAGTCGTAACAATAAGTATGTCTGTAATTAGTGCAAAGAAATAGTTGGAATACAGCAACTCCTGAAGTGCATGTGCAGTGCCACAAGTGTTGCCCACCCGGCGACCTCTTGTTTTGAAAATGTCGGCGTCAGCTTCATTGAAAATGGCCGGCGAGAAAGTGTGATTATTGAGAATAAAACGAAAATGCCAGACAGGGCTAGTGACGCCAAATGCAATCATTCTATGCAGCTTCTCTTGATCAGCCTGGGGTTTCACCGTAGAAAAAAGAAGAGAAAAAATTTCTGGTGGCAGACACATAGGCAGACTGCATCCATTTCCTTCAGCAGCAGCACTTTCCACTATTCTAATCAGCTTCCTCTGTCGACGTTCATTTTTCTCTTGCAGATCTACGTTGTCAAATTACTCTGTACTCTCAAATATCTCAAGGAATCATCAAAATTGTCTGAACAGCTTAGTGTATTGAAGTGAAAACATTGCAAAAAATGTGTAAAAATTTTACAAAAACAGTTTCATCTCGACGGAAAATTGATTCGCACCTCAATTCGGCAATTTGCGCCTATTATTTTTTCTAACAATAACTGGCTTCCTACAACGATTCGCACTTCTCTTTTCATTTAACTCGTAGTCAACAGAATTTCATTTCCTTTTTTCTATTGGGACTGGCAACGAGACAAGTCTATTGGGAAGGAGCTGTAAAGAGAAGAAATGACAGCTACAAAGTGAATCTATTACTAGGAATTCTATATAAATTTCCATGTATAGCACATCGCAGTAAACCAGAAAGCTAGTGAGTAGATCAATTGATACTTGTGTAGTGATTAATAAGTGAATGTATTTTTAAATAGTAATTTAAATTTTGTATAAAACCAAATAAAAAAACGTTGTGAGCACTGTTAGAAATTACTGACTTACCAAATTTTCTAAATTATGTGCAAAACTTAAAAATTCAAATTAAATATTTTTTATGCTTTCTTGATTTTTGATTAAAAAGCATTAACATTTTTACGTCAAAATCAGTTCAAGTTTTGAAATTTTTGTTTTTGTGTTATGAGTCACGGAAATCCCTGGCTGCAAATGGCAGTCAGCCATTGAAGTCGCCTTATTTGAAAACAGTAAATCAAATCCTGGCAAAAACATAGCAAAAGCAATTTTGGGCAAAACCAAAATGTACTGAAAGTAACCAACAGTGGCTGGCAAAGTAGACATAAACATTCGATGGCAGAGACGACGTAGAGCTGATTATTCTTGCCATGTTTTTGTACTGCTCTTGTGTATTATCGTTGATGTATTCAGAATCGGGGTTGCCAAAGAATAAGAAAGGAGAAAATAGTCAACATTGAACATTGCACTGCATCGATGGTATTTTGGCCGATGACAATAATAGGCTGGCATGTCTGCATAACGAGGATGTTGTTGTTGTTGACAACCAAAAGCAGCACACAAATTCACATATTTCCCTTCACAATGTGAAACCGACCGGAAATTGGGCGTTGCAGCAGGGCGTCAATGCAGCAGTGTGTGCCTGAATAATCTAGCCGGGTTTAGCAAGCAGGGCTAATTGTGTCCTCTCTTTCTTTCCAGTGTAGTCACTCTATTTGTTTGCAAAAAGGAAATCTACACACACGCACAGACTGGCACAGAGTAGCACAAAAGCACACTCTGGTCGAGTCTTTAACCCTCGCTAATCGGCATCATTATTCCCCTTCGCCTAACCCAAACCCCAAATTCTCTTTCCCTCTCTCGCTTTTTTCTTTCTCCTTCAGATCATCACGTAAACAAGCAGCTAATTGATAACAATCTTCCACCATTCATAAGCTGGGCACTACTGCCACTCTCGCCAGTTACTCTGCAACCCATTAACATTTCATCCGGGCACTGAAGCAGTAGCAGCAGCAGCAGCACAACCAGAGAACAGATCAACTGCAGACGCTGGCAAAACTCGCCGTTGCGCAACTCAGTCAATGAACTTTATTTTCGAAATGATCAAAACAGAGTGATTAAACGGCGAGAACGCCATACACTAGCCAATAAAGTTAGACGGCACACAAATACACATACACTCACTCAGAAAACTGCCACATTTTCAAGCAATGTTTTATGAGTTTGCACTAAAAAGGTTTTGTCTTCAAGCACTCGTCCCCAATCCTCAATAACTTTTTGTTCTCTTTTCGTCAACCTCCTTAGCAATTTTTTATCGCCTCTTCACATAACGATGCCTCGAACCCTCGAATCACCCGAAACTATTAGCCTTCTCACAGATTGTTTACTTTGCAGCAAACCACTACACGGCTAGATTGCTGGCTCGCCTTCCCTCTCCTCCTCGAGATTGGTCTCTCTCTCTCCCTCTTGCCATCTTCCAATCATTAACCCATAAGATCAGGCGCTGATCTTTTCTCTCCATTTTCACTTTCTCGCCGACGACCATCTTCTCCCTCTAGCCGCAGCCATCGTCGGCCGCTTTCTGGCGGAAGGTCATATGACTGGGACGACTGCCATTCGACTCTGAAGCACACACATCAGGCAGACACAAGGCAGTTCAGCTGCAACCCTCAATACTGCCCTCCCTCTATCTCTCTCGCTTAAAACCGGCAGCGCCAGACAGGAGGAGAGCATCCATCCACTGCTTGCAAGCTGCTATTCGTTCTACATTGAATCATCAGTGCTCATGCGGCGTCCGGGGAGCTGCCTGTCCCACCGGCTGTCCTCTCCTCTTCAACACCGGGCGCCCTGTCCGACGGCTCGTCTCGCCGTCTTCTTCGCCTTCTCTCTCTCTCCTCTCTTCAGTGAATGCTTTGAACAGCTGTCTCGTCAGCAGGCGTTCATCTCGTCAGCTCTCAGCCACTGTCGGCCCACCACCACCACCACCAGCACCACTCGGCTCCAGTGCTCTTCAATTCAGTTGCCCGCATTCTGGCGTCCTGATGCCTGTGCGCTCTGATTTCCTCTAGCAGTTCTCTCTCTCTCCTTTCTTTGCCTGCAGTCCTTTCCCTGTGCTGGCCTTCTCTGCCTCTTCCTTTTCTTTTTTGCCCCATTCACTTGCCTATCACGACTTTTACACTGTCGACAATCACCAGCTCACTGGAAGGCACTGGAGCACTGTGGAAGCGATAGTACCGAACAGCGACTAGACTGGTTGGCGAGTTAGCAGGAGGAGGAGGAATGAAAGAGAAGAAAAGAAGAGGCAAAAGGCAGTGAAAGAAGGCGTCTAGCTTCCGCTGCTGCCTGCAACTTGCCTTTGTGCTGTAATTAGGCTTTCTCTCGCCGTCTATTGCAGGCAAATACCAATGGATTCAGGCATTGCAGTCTTTTCAGCATTGCCCCTCTCTCTCTCTCTCTCGCCCTCTCATTTGGCACCCCTCTTTCCCCTTTCCTTTCCACCCCTCTTTTTCCTTCCCCTGAACTGGCACATTCCCACTAGACCCGAACCAGAGAAGAGTTCTCCCAGACACTGCCCCTCCCACAGATAGTCCAAAACGAGCTTCAGCCTTCGTAGCATTAGTCTGTATTCAGTGTGCATCATCAATTGCTCTCACGTCCATTCTCTTCTTTTGAGCAAGTTCGTCGACGTGTTTTGGGGGTCAGCAACGACTCTCTCTAACTTTACTTGCTGCCATTGTCTGCCAATGTCTGGGGGTCACGGCTGGTCGACGAGGCAGAGAGAGAGAGAGAAAGAGACGGCGGCGGCGGCAACGGCGGCACCCGCCCGGAGACGACTGCCAGTTTTCTCTCTTCGACGCCTGCTCCGCTGCAGTGGAGGTCAAAGGTCACGCAATTTGGCTGTGGCGGCAGTCAGAGCGACAGTATTCGGGCGTCTGGCCACGTTGTCCTGCTCTCAGTATCTAGTCATTTCACTGCTACTCCTCTTTCTCTCTTTTTCTTTCACTGAATTGAGTTTCAAGCTTTATTTTAATGATAATGACCACATCATGGCTACATCAAATAGTTCTCGGTGAGAGCAACTGCAGAAGAGAATTTTCTGAGAAAGAACTGATGATAGACTCACTAATGAAAACACAAAAACACTTTTGAATGGGTTTTTTAATATTTTGTGAAGAATATGTTTGAGTCAGAATATTCCAGTTTGAGTTCACTTTAAAATCCTTGAAAACCCATAACTTGGTCAAATCAAGCACTGCTGTACATTAGGCAAATCTAATTTTGAACAGCGAGCATTCTTCGACCATTGACCTCAGTTGAGGTTGCAGTTTAAGTTGAACTTTAATATTGCAAAAACGAACTTGAAAGCACAAGGGCGAGGTAGACGCTGATCACTCGTCTTTTTCTTTTATCTTTCTTTCTCTCTTTCTCTTTCCTCACTGACTCTTTCTCTTTTATCTACTTCTCACCTTTGCTTCAATCCTACCCTCTTTCTTTGCACTAGTGAATCGTCTAGCCGGCTTGTGTCACGCTGTACCAAAGTTGACCTGTTGAACGATGTAAAGGCTTGTTCAGTACACAAAGTTGTGCACTTGTTTCATGACTGAAAACCGCTTTTAGTAGCAGTCAATTTTTAGGTTTATTTTAAAACAATTTTTCAGTCAATGACTAAAAAATTTTAGATGGATAATTTGTATTTTTAAAATGTTTTTTATCAACGGAAAACAACTTTGATGAAACGACAGTTAAGGATTTTAAAGTGCCAAAAAAGACAAGTCTGCTCAAGTGTAGACTGGTGTTAGCGACCTTTTGCTATGGAAAATTTAACCCTCACCTGAGGATTGCCCTCTAGTAATGTGTCACACCGTTGACAACTGCTATCGATGAAGATAAGGGTGCAGAGGAAAAACAAATTTGCCACAAAAAAATGAAAAGAAACCAAATAACAAATGCTGCAGAGGAAACACTATTGAGATAAAAATAAAAACAAACATTTAGAGTACAATCAATAAAACAAAACTTTATTTTTATTTTTAATTTATTTTTATATTTTAATTTAATTTTGCAGATTTTTGTTTTAATTTTAGCAAACTAAAGTTGCTTGTCAGGCAATCATTTAACTTGTCACAATTAAAGTTGACTTTTTGTTATTTACTTACAAGAATATAAAGGAAAACAATAGATTTTACTATCAACTATTGTCTGCATAATATCTGTGAAGCCAGCAAAAAAAATACAATAATAAGGATCTCAATTTATATCAATCAGGCGTCATTTCCGTTTGAACAAAATTTAGTAATTCAAATTTTTATTTTTATGTTTTCAAACAATTTTAGAAACACATTTCATGTTATTTTTGCTACAACTCTATTCAATTATCTTGCTTATAAACTTAAAATTAAGTTTCTATACTTTTTATATAATTTAATAAACATTTTAAAATAATTTTAAACTTATAAAAATGACACATTACAACAAGCAATGAAAATGTTTTGGTATTCTCGAGATTAAAATTTTTATCTAAAAACGGTTGTGTGCTTAATATTCATTTTGGCCGGCTAGTTTGACAACAAGAAATAAAAAATAAAAAAAGTTTGGAAGTATTGATGAAGGAAGAAAACTGACTCGAATCTTACATTGATAAATAGATGGTTAATTATGGGAAATTGCAACTTTGAGTTTTTCGGTGCAACATTGAAAACTTTTCTACTTCAAATAAGTTATCTTCAACATATCATTTCTATTACCTTTAACCCCTGTACTGGCTGTTTTTCAATTATCTGCAAAGTGCGCTTTCGATGGCAGCACCTACTAATTGCCCTGTCTTTTGACACCGGCATTATCTGTTCACCTTTGCCACTAAATAGGAATTTAATAGAGCTAGTGTGCTATCGAAACTCATTTTTATCAGTACTGTCTGCGTTACTTATTTGCATCTTAGTGCCAATAAAAAGCTGGAAAAATAGACGCATTTGCATGCATTCATTGTTTTAAACAGCATCTACTCTTCCCAAGCTTTCTGCAAACATCTTTTCTTTTTGTCTCCTGTCTCCTCTGGCCCCCACCCCCACTTGCACTAAACACCAATTAAATTTTCTCTTCTCTGGCATGTATTAAACGGCAATTAAAAATGCTGATCTTCACCAGGTAAAGGAGCAAACTTTCACATGTTTCTTTGTCTTTGTTTTCTGTTTTCAACCCTCGTGACCTTTGGTACTTAGTTTTCAACTGTCTAGATATCATTTGCACTTGACGCTCTATTCAATGCAAGAACATAGCACCAAATGGCCCTTTCTTTCTTCCTCTGTTAGTGACGTAAAAGTCACTGGTCACTGGGCCATTAAACACAGTAAAGATAGGGCCAGCAGTGGTGCAGTCAATAGTCTAATTGTCTTATTATAGACCACAGTGTGCAGCAATCAGTCCAATCCATAGACCGGAACAGGTGATACATATTTTAAAGTGTGGAACTTCCCAAACTCAACTTTGCCTAAAGTGGACTTGCCGCACTGTGACTATCGTGCGTCCAGTAGTCGTCTAGACTTTGCCAGACCTCACAAGACTTCACAGGTACTGTTTTAATAATTTTTGCATTTTTTCTGCTTTTATTGTTTTCCTGTTACTCAAAATTTTTTTAGACAAAATTAAGTGCAAAATATTATTCATTTTTTGCACCTATCTGCAACAAAAATAACAACGTCAAAAACAATAAATTTATTGTAGAACAAAGTTTTCCGGTTAGCATTTACAATGATCATAGAACACTAATAAGCATTTTTTGTGGTGATCGCAAGGCTGCTCTATCTTCATCACCTAATTGTCTTTGTTAGCGTATCTTTTTTTCTTTCTTTTTTAATGGTAACACTGTCTGTTGCGCCAGACGGTCTGGCAGACGGAACTTGCGGCTGCGGTTGTTGTTACTGTTGTTTGCAAAAAGCAACAAAAGTTGCAGTGTTCACTGGAAATGAACAGAGAGCAGCATCAGCATCAGCCAGAGCAGCAGCAGTGGAAAGTAAGTTACTGCCAAGTGGTAATTGTAGCACAGTATGAAAGTATGAGAGAGTAAAACCCGTGATGAAGATCAAGCAGTGATCGTTGCTCGATCTGAGAAGCACCAGCAGCCACCAGCAGACTCCACTAAACTTGCACTGGTTGCAGGCAGCGGAAAGAGGGCGCAGCGGTGTTCATTCGGTCAGTGCATTCACTGGTCGCTGTTTGCCTATAAATAGTGTATGAATAGAACTGTGAACTCTTAATCGAGTTTCAGTGCAAATGGGGGCGAGAAGACAAGGAAGAAGGCAAAGGATGAAAACTTCAGTTTCTGCGGTAGAATAGTTGAAAATGAGAGGAAAGTACTTTGCGTAGCTTAGATTATGCTCACGTAATCAGTAAGCGAGTTTCAGTCTCTCTCGGTTTTATGAAAGGTCGGCAATTGTCAGCAACTGCGGTAATTAGTTTCAGCAATGCAAATGAAGAACAAGATATCTATGCGTTTTCCCTAATTGCAACATTTGGCTAAGAAAAGCATTTTAACTGAATCAGTGTACTGCTTAACTTTTGAAGCTTGATAGTATCTTAATCTGTTACCTAATGTAAGCGCTTTTCATGTTTTAATAAAGTGAATACACATTTGTGCAAAAATTGAAAAATGCATTTAACAATAAAATTGTATAACTGCTGATTACCTACTTACAAAATCTACTTACATAACTTTTTTAAAAACATGTAACACAAAAACAATGTCATAAAAGCTGACCCTTTATCCATCTTTTATCGCCTTCTATCAGACAGTTTCATCAAGTAAATCTTTCCGCTAGTAAATTATTGACCTAGACCTTGACTTGGTACAGCTGTATCAGCCACATACCACTCATTTAAATCCTACAATGGTACAAAGTTTTAGCAAAATAGCACTTTGCACTGCAGGCGACCGCCACCACTAGCTTGAGTAACAATAACGTCAAATGACATCTACACTGACAAACGGCAATTTAATTAACCGACAGTGTGGCTTGAAAGGGCTCACTATCAAACCACGCACTAGTAAAAAGATAATGAACGCTGACTAGCTTATTTCCAAAAAGCATCTTCTGATGAGGGTTGAGACATAATAAGAAGAAAGGGGGCTGATTAAATCACCAAAAAAGACCCTTACAGACAATCCACAGGCAGAAAAAAGGAAAATCAGATTGAAATCTTGTTGCCAGGCTATATTTAATGTAACGGGACAGAAACGTGTGGATGATCCTATCAGCACAACTGAGACAGCAAAACACTGTAAAACAGTTGTGGGACAGTCAATGTGGGACAGTCAATCAACCAGACAGACAAAGGTAATGCTGATGTGCGCTGATCTGCTGCATGCAGCAACAATAACACTTCAGCAAACTTGGCTATAATAATCAGACTGTCTGGTGTCCTGGTGTCTCTGATGTCCTGGCGTTCTGGTCTCATAGTGTCTCTGGTACCTCTACCACAATGACTTTTCTATTGCTTCAACCGTAAGTCTCATTTGATAAGAGAAGAGTAAGGAAGAGACAGAAAGACTTAATAGCACATTTCCAGCGAGACAGTCAGTCAGTGTAACAGTGTAACAAAACATGCGCAAGAAAAAGTGGTGGGAACATCCGACAATTGCTTCAAGAGGGCGAAGCCTCTTGCGACTGACTGGTTTTGATAGTAGTTTTTTGAAGTGATTGCGTTTGTCACCAAAGCATCTATCATTACCAGTTAAAGATGACTATTTTTGTCTAATTTTAATTTGGCATAGTCTCTTTTTTATTGGTCAAACAACAACAAAAAAAATTAAAAAAATTTCTATTGCGTGCTATACAGTGTAAAGCAGATAAAGTGCACAAAATGAAAGGATTTAGACGCAATCAATAAATAGAAAGTTAGCTCAAAAATGTCACTAACATGTAATATAAAAGGATCATAGAAGCAAGAATATTTAAAACAGATAATTTCTTTCTACACAACTTACTTATGTACCTAAAACAATTGTTTTTATTAATTAAAATGCCAATCATTTTACTTATCTAATGGGAAATGTCAATTTGATTATTGACATGCTTATTTAGTAATAATCACTGTTTATTAGTAACCTGATTGTTAGCAGTTTCATTTGAGTTTACAAATAAGGCATTATTCAAAAGTATCGGTTACCAAATTTGCTTAAAAATATAAAAAATAGTTTTAGACAAACATGAATTTGTAATAAACAAATACGGTTTCAGTACATGTGTTAAGTTTCAAACCACTTACGAATTGTATCTACAAGTCATCAACTGTACAATTGTACAGAGAATGGCTGCTGTTAAATCAAAATAATGTCTACATTAGATATAATCAAAAAATCTGTGCACACGTCAGCTCAGATAACAAACCTGGCCAGACAAGCCTTGTTTGCTGTCATCGTTAGATGTCAACATGAAGTCTACTAGTACAACTTCTTTTAAAACTTATCAACCTGATTCACGTTTTTTTCCATAATAACATTACACTCCAGTTGTCATCAAATTGTAATTTTTTATATCACTGGTCACTGTGTGTGTTTTTTTACTTTTTAACATAATTTTTAAAAGTCACAATTTATTCAGACAAAATCATTATTTTTTCTAGAGCACATAAGCAAATTTTTAGCTAGAAAACCGTTATCCTTATCATTGCTGAGTTGTTTGAGCGTTTAGCTTTTGAGTATTGCACTTTTAGTTGCACTGTCTTGTGGTTTTCAACAGCTTCAGCAGTTGAAACTTGATATCGATCTCCAGACAGACTTTCACTAGATAATCATGTGATGGCAGAAAAATCACCAGACGATTGCTAAAATTTGGGATGTACCGCATTGATAAAAAATGGGTATATAGAAACATCAATAAATGTACATTTAAATTGCAGTTGTATCAAGTATTTCGCTTTCGTATACTTTGGCAATAGTGCAAACTTAAAGTATAATTGGCTGGAACACCTGAAATGACTTATATTATTTCACAAAACAAGTTTTAAAAACTTAAAACTAAAAAATCTTCACAAGAGTAGCTAAAAAAGTGATATATGTGTCTACCTGTTTAGTTGAACAAGTTTTTTCTTTTTGTTTTTACTTTGGTAAGTTTCATTTATTTTCTGTTCAGTGAATTTAACTTGGCCACCAGTCTCCTCAAAGTCAGCTAAATGCGACAAAGACAAATTGTCGCCCAAATATCTCTTTACATTTGGGGTGATGAATTATTACCTGAGTTGTTGAAGTAAAAAAGGGAAAAGAAGATCAGGTTGGATCAGGAACGAAGCGAACGAACTAGTGACACTGATAAATAATCTACTGAAAGAATGGGATATGTAAAATAAAAAAGAAAAAAACCTGAAAAGAATATTTAAAGATCAGGCAACAGGCAAAGGTCACACTAGCTGACCCAGAAGTCTGCTGAAAAACAGAGAAAAATCGATCATCATCAACCACACTGCACAACAGCGGTGAAAATCGGCAAAAAACTGTCATCTACCTACTGTTAAATATTATTCTCATTCATGATTTCTCTTGTTCATCAGAACTACAACAATTAATAATGCCAGTTTGTCAGCCAAATCACCTGTCATTTGGTTGTTACTGCTTTTTGATAATCAACATTAAAACTAAAACTAGCTTATAACTATCTCTAGGTATATTATTTTAGTTAAAAAAGTTAAACTTTAAAATTATTAACTGTAGTTTTTTACACTAAATATTCTTTCATTTACCACTAGTACATTATCTAAACACCATCACAACTGGAAATGCAATAAACCCAAACCTATTGCAACCATCTTTTTATTGTGAATCACCAATTAAAGTACGCAATGCTGCTGTGATGAGATTCAGCTTGCTTCAAAGTGGTTGCCATGTGGTGCGCTTAAAAAAGTGATCTTTGTTACCAAGCGGTGGTACACCTTCATATCTGTTTCAGCGCAACTGCGTCGTAATTCTGTTGCACACACACACCACACAAGTCATACGGTCAACTAAAGCAAAAAAGAAGAAGATTCATGGCCACTTTCAGTAAGAGCAATTGAGGCAACAGTTTTGAGGAAGCATCAACAAAAATTCTCTTTTTCTTTTTTGTAGTAGACGATTGCAGTGCTCGCTCAGCTTTCCTTCTCTCACTTTCTCATTCTTCATCATTTTGTGCCTCCTTCAGACAGACAGATTCACTCGACCATTAACGGGTTTTGTTTTTGTTTGCTTTGAAGGGGTTGCCAATGATGTGTTCACGTTTTGAAGGTATGAGAAAGTGTCGGTGATTTGCTAGCCATTGTCTGTGCCAAGTGCCAAGTGCTGCTGGTCAGTATCTATCTGCGTGCTGAACGGGTCTTATACTCGAGGACAAATGTGATTAATCATTGGATTGAGATTCGTTCGTGCCGTCGATGGTAAAAAAGGTGTTTTTAAAAGTTCAAACTGTAAAATGCAAAATTTAAAAACAGATGACAAACCGATTTTTTGGCTGTGAAACTTTCTCAAGCAACGCACTTTAAAAAGCATTTCTCATTTTATTTTAGTACTTGTACATCTGTCTGGCTCTTAACAAAGTCTCATACATTTTGCCTCTGTTCAGGAAAAGAGTAAAGTCGTAGTGCAGTTCACGTTCAGTCAAAAAAGAAAAAATTTCAAGGTTAAACCATTGACTTTCAACATTGTGCGTCTTCGGACAACTTTTTGGTTAATTTGCCCTGTCGTTTTTCTGCCGTACAGTGCGTTGTGCAGTGTATGTAAATGAAGCCACTAAAAAAACTTCCACAAAATCTAAAGTAGTCAAACGAATATTATAAAATATCATCATGATGAAAATATCAACAGCCATAAAAGTAGACGATAAAATAAAAACCCTTGTATAAAGTAGAATAGTCAATTTTTATAAAAAAAATTGAAAAATTTTACTGTTCAAGTGTACTGCGCTCAATAGAGGACATAAAATGTTAAACAGTTTGCGTGGAAAAGATTAATAAATTAAATAACACAAATAAAAACTTTTTGTATAAGCATAAGTTTATTTAACAACTCTGTAAAAAGATGGTGTTTACAGAAACTAAGTTAAACTTTAAATTGAATTTAAGTTAAATATTTTGTATAACTGTATCATCATAATAGAAATTATAAATGTACCATAATTAGCATTTAACAATTTTCAGTATTCCTGTAATTATCAGTAGACAGGCATTAATTTTCAACCCCTAAAGTACCAAGTTAAAAGCAAAGAAACAGACTAAGCAACTCATGACAATGGAAACAAGAAAAAAACTGTGACATTGGATGCGTGCTTGCTTCGTTGTTGCCTGCACTGGTCGCCACAGGTCCGACTTTCATGGTAGTTGCTTTGCTGTCAGTCTGCAAATGCGAATAAACAAAAACAAAAATTAATCGAAACTGCAGTAACTAACTGGCGCCAGATAGTGCAACAACAGCAGTAAAGACAGCGAAGACTGGACAGCAGACAGACACAGAAGAAGGTTTTCATTATGAATGCGACAATCCATAAATGAATAACTACAGCTACTTGCTGTCGCGTACACAAAAGCTGAAAATAGCATTTAAATTGACAGTAGTTAGCTCACTTTTATGGCAAAGCGTCCGAAGCAAGACTGTAAAATATGATGAATTTTCAGAAGTAAATTTTTGCTTATTTTTAAAATACCCTGTAGTTTAGAACGCCTTGTTGTTTGAAAGAAAAAAGAAAACAAATGCACTGAAGCAAACTGCCAAAAGATACAAGCGAGATGCGAAGAATGAAAAAATAAAACAAGAAAGCAATGAAAACAGACAACAAAAAAATCAAAAGAAAAACTACTACAAAACTGCAAAACTAGTTTTTAAAATGTTAAAAGCAACAGTTTTTTGTTTTAATAAAATGCATTTTAACAATCAATTAAAAGTCAAAAACAGTTTACGTTCTATCTTAAAAAACAACAAAAAACTGTCAAAACTAGCAGAATTAATTTACATTAGAAATTAGTTATCTAGAAGAAAATAAATAAAAATGGCAATCTAGCTTTAGAAACGTCAACTATGGTAAACTTTGTTATGAAAAAAGTATAAAAGTTGTCGCAGACATCACGTTGTGATCGAAACGGAGCCAAATTTATCATCAGCGAGAAACATTTAACGGCAACTGCAAAAAATAAAGTCCATTTTGGCAATTGAGATCTAACAGCAACAAACTCGGTGTTATTGAAGTACACCCAGAGTACAATTTTAAAAAATGAAATGAATATGATAAATAAAAATTGAGATTTGGCTTCAAGATTACATAAGACGAACAATTTTGTTTTATTTTACTATGTTTTCAGCTTATTTTGCAAAAACGGACCTTTTAACTGATTAGTGATCACGCTTTTATCAACAAGCTGAACATGTGAATTTTATAAAACATGGTAAAAATAGTTATTAAGTTTTTTACCATTACTAGTTTATGCTTGAGTTCAACTGGTCGGTGATATAAACAAACTTGAAAATTATTTAAAGTTTTGAATGTAAATTGTATTTTAATAGTTCTTAATGAAATAAAGATTACAACACAAAAATATAAAACAAGGAAAAATTAATAGGAAAAAACGCAAAACAAAAACAAATACTGAAAAACTTTGAAAGGTTTAATAAACGACCAGGTCATTAAAAACAAAATGAACAATAGAATATATAACAATACTAGCAATTGCCTGGTCGGAAACTAGTCAATCAACATCTGAATCAGGTGGTTGTTCCTCAGGTCGAGTATCGTATGAATCGATTTCCGAAACTGAATCAGCTATTGGATATAGTACAGGAGAACGACTAGGGGTAATGCAAGTTGCTCGAAGGTGAGATTGGAACGTTTGTAATTTTGATTGAGCGCTTAACCGTGGTGCCATTGAAGAACTGCAGTAAAAAGAAGATCGCTCAGAGATTGTGGATGAGACCACAGAGATTCTATCTTCCTCAATAGGAATGCCGTCAGTAAAGTCTGGATGTGTCCCAATAAACCGAGACATAAGCAAAGTGTTATAATTTGAGTGAGTATTTCGTTTTTGCTCGAACGCAGAGTGGATATGGTTAGTAGAGTTTTTGGAGCGGCAGCATGAATTCTGTTTTAGAGTATGAGCCAATCCGTTTTGGTTTTTCAGTGTGATTCTGTTAGGTTTTTTGAAGATGAGGCAAATGATGAAAATTATATTCAAAGTGACACTCAACATGAAGAGAAGGTCGTAAAGTTGCAGGTTTATGAGGTAAAATGGCTGATTTTTCCAATCGGAAGCAGGTTTCAGAGGAACCAAATACTGAGAGTTTTCCATAAAGAATGCCAAACCGAATCCAAGAATAATGAAACACCGTTTCCAAGGAGAGTTTTGTTGATGCAAGATATTGTAAACTGTTAAAATATAGTGTTAGTAAAAGAAAGATCCTAATAATAATTTAATACCTTGAATACTGACAAAATAAACAGCAATAGTCCATAAAAGAACTTGTGCTATCTTATTCAGAGGTAGATGGAATTTAGATATTTGAAATAACCAATTTGTGTTTGAGGAGAAGAAATCGGCCAATTCAAATTTTATTTTTAAATCTCCCAAATCAGCGTAGCTGCCTTTGTTTATGTCAGTAAATGCTTCTTCCGGAGTTTTGCCTTTGTGGAAATCATTTGCAAGCTGATTTTTAATGGCACTGAGTTCTGGGTAGTTGACCAGATTGAACGTGTAGAGCAAATTAGCAAGCACAGCGTAATAAGAAATCGAGGAATACATGATGGTGCTAGATGTTTAACCCGATTCGGGTTCCAGAAAATAGATTACATTTTTCAATCACATGTGCATTCTGTGAGTGCGTTGTATTATTTTTTATTTCTTGATTATTTCTTGAAAACAAAACATTGTCGTCTACAAAACGCCCTCTGTGAGATTTAAAAATTACTATCGAAAAAAATATATTTAAAAGTTCCTATTTTGACTCAAGTCGAAATAGAAAAACTGTTGTCAAAAATCAAATGAATCTCATGTGGCGGCGATTTAAAGCCGTTGTGAAACGGTTTATCTAATTGTTTATTTGAGATTTTAGTTTTAAAGTAGATTTTAAATAAGTAAGCATGCTGATCACCAAGTTATACAATGATCTCACGTATTGGAAAAAGGCAAGTTATTCTAAGAGTGTAAAACGTGTATATAATCTTTCTAATGTTACAATGTTTTTTTCAGTCCACCTACGAAAACTTGCGAACTTATGATTGTAGTGACAACGAAGCTTTTTACGAAAATGATTCATCAAGTAGTCTATCATTACCGGAAAGTTTTTACTCTGATGATGAGGATATTTATGACGATCTGCCAGTTTCGCCGGTTTCAGCAAAAGCTCCAAAATCAGATCATTCAGATAATGATGATGATGACAAGTCAGACAACTCATCGTTTATTATGTACAAGCGTAAGGCTAAAAGGTAATCATTTACTGCCAAAAGTTAACTTTTACAAAGAGATTATTGTTTTCGTTTTTCAGGAAAAAAAGATCCAAAAGAAGAAATCAGTTCATTTTGGATGAAGCCGATGATGATGAATATGGCGAGGACAGTGACGATGATGAGCTTCAGAATACACAGTCAGAAGACCACAGTTTGCGCAGTTTTATTGACGATGGAGAGCCGGAAGAGGACGACGAAGATGTTCACATCAATTACATGCGCTCAGTTACTGACGTAGTAAATGGACAAGGAAAGTATAAGCTCAAATACGACTATGATCCAAACATTGAAGTCTATTCGCAATTTCCAAGCACTCAGGAAATCGAGGAAGACGAATACGACCAAGATGATAGTTTTATCTGCGAAGAGATTGTCTACAGCAACACACAGGCTCCCCCAGTTAACATTTCATCGCCTCGAAGACTGCGCTCACGAAAAGTCCTGAAAGGCTACAAACGCAAGGAAAGCACTCCAGTTTTGGAGAAGCCGAAAAAGCGCTACCGAAGAGTCTTCATTGAAAGTCCTTGAAAGTCGTTTTGCACGCAACCTGTATTTCAAGAGAATGAACGGCAGAGATGCATAATTATTTTTGTATGTAAATTAGCTCATAGCATTTTAAATATAAGTCAATAAGGTGTAGTAAACAAAGTCCAATGGATTGCATGACATTGTGAATGTTAGTAGAGTAAAATTCGCTTCTCAATGGTGTTTCGGCAGATTGGACAGGAAGTCATGCGATCGCCGCACATCTGACAGACGCCATGACCACAGAGGAAGATCATGTTCTTGAACTTGTCCAGGCACACTGGGCAGATTGTCTGCTCTCTGATGTCCTGCAGCTGCTCCTGTAACTTCTGTATGTCATTCGGAGATGTGCTGGTAGTGGCGGTGGAGCTTTTCGAGGTGTTTAGTCGTCCTCCATTGCTGTGCTGGTTGGTCGTCTTGAGATTCGTGTTGATGCTAATGCTGGCAGAGTTGTTGGCCACAACGTTGTTGGCATTGTTTGTATTGTTCACATTCGCATTGGAATTATTTGCAGTATTATTTGAGATTGGAGGCAATCCACCGCAACAAGTGTAAAAGGAGAGAGCTGCGAGTCGGAGATGGAATAAAGATGATTAGAAGAGGCAAAAAACTTTCCCACTCGAATGCACACTTACTCTGATCGATTGTCTGTCGACATTGAACACATTTCTTCATAATAGAAGCACAGCCTTCACAGGCACACATATGACCACAGGGCTGCAGAATCAACCATTAGAGTATGCTCAATCACTGCAGACCATCACTTACTTTAAAGAGAACCGACACTTTCTTCTCCGAGCAGACAATGCACTCCTCAATTTTGGTTCGCGTCTGGATAACCTCTTTACAGATGAAGCACTTCTTCACCCTTGAAGCACACAATGAACAGGTAGCAATGTGTCCACAAGGGCCAAAGAGAGTGTCCCGCTTGTTATCAGAGCAGACCATACATTCAGTGAGCGACTCGGGCTCATCTGAGACAGTACTTTGCTGCTGTGGACTTGTCTGGCTACTGTTTGGGGAGCCACTGTAAAGCAAAGCCACTGTTAGCATTGACAGACCCCAAATGTTTACCGGTTCTCTTACCAAATATCTTTCTGGCACTTCTTCAGCGCCTCAAGGAGATTCGGATCAGGACAAAGATTTAGCGGTGTTTGATTCTTCTTGTTCTTCAAATTGAGATCGCCACCATTTGAGACCAAAAAGCAGGCAATGGCGGCGCTGCTTTTCTTATCAGATCCTTGAGCACCCAAGCCCATGAGCAGCTACACCACAGTGAAGAAAAATGGGTTACCACAAAAACTATGATGGGGCCTTTACAAGAGAAGCAAACCTTTCCAATGTCTTGCACATCTTGAAGCTGCCGGAGTTGCGACAGTGTGTGATGCCGGAGAGCTTCATGGAGAGGTGTGTCTCCATCCTTGTCAGGTATGTTAATATTGCAGCCTTCACGGACTAGAAGCTGAATAAGTAAGAAGTTATTAGAAGTTAGTTTGCTGGCACCTCTGCAAGCACATACCCTAACAATCTGCGTATGCTGTCGCTCCACTGCCAAGTGCAGCGGCGTTTGCATGTTCACATTCTGCAAGTCCATATTCGCCTTGCCAATCTGCACCAACAACTCGGCCACTTCAGTGTGGTTGTTCAGTGCCGCCAAATGCAAGGCTGTGTAGCCGTCGTCCTTCTTCTCGTCGACAATCCACGACCGGGGCAGCTTGGTCAGTATGGTCCGCATTGCACTACACAATAACAATTTGGGATGAAATGAGCAGGGTTCAGTCACTCTCTTTTTCTTACCTGGGATTTCCTCTCAACGCTGCGTGGTGCAGCGCATTGAAGCCATTGTTGTTCGTCAGTGTGATATCAGAGTTGCAGTCGAGCAAAAGCGACAGAATGTCGTCTCGTTTCTTGGTGATAGCATCGTGCAGCGGCGTGTCACCCTCACAGTCTTGCAGGCTGGAGTGACTGCCCAGTTCGAGCAGCTTCTTCACCACCTGAATATGGCCCTTGTTGACGGCAATGTGCAGCGGAGTCTGTCGTCGTTTGTTTCGGGCATTCAGATCAGCATGTGCCTTCGCCAGGACGGTGATCACCAGTGGCTCATCACCAAAGGCAGCGTGGTGCACCGCTCGGTCGCCGTCCTTGTCTTCGATCTCCACATTAGCCTTGTACTTCATCAGAACGTTGATCACCTCGACGTGACCATTTTGACTGGCTGCCTGAAGGGCGGTGTGTGAGCTGAAAACTCCATTCACATCGACGTCGCCTCGCTTCAGCAGCTCTTCGCACTTTTGCACATCGCCATTAGCTGCCGACTTGACCAGCTCTTGGTTCGGGTCGCCCGAGATGGTTGTCTCAAAGAGCTTTTTCAGCAGCGTGTTCAACCCGTCCGAAGAAGGCCCGTTATCACAGGATACCTTTGTCACCGCAGCAGGATTATACGTCCAAGTGTGATTTTCGACCTCGACCTTTAGATCACTGTCCGAGTAGACTTGTAACACCCGCCCCAGTTTGCCGAGCGTGGACACCATTGCCTCGGCAAACTCTCCGTGGCCTCGCTGAAGAATCTTCACCTTCTCAAGATCACTGCAAATGCGCACAATGTCTCCTTCAAAAAATGCTGCTGAACTGGACGTAGAAACGTGGCTGGTGACGGCACCATTTGAAGCTATTGAGTTGATGTTGATGTTGTTGGAGCCCAAGCCGTCGGTTATGGCGCTTGAACCTTCTGCCACAGTCACATTGGGATTGTTGCCCACTTTAGTTAGCACTGCAGGATTAAACGTCCACTTGTTGTTGCTCGGATACTGCACCACAATGTCGTGGTCCTCGTCAATCTCAACGACGGTGCCAGTCGTGCCGAGACACTCGAACATGCCGTCAGTCCAGCCTCCATGACCATGCTGAAGGGACTGCACAATTTCCAAATCAAGGTCGATATTTACAAGGTTGCCTACTTGAAATCCGTGAAATCCGGTGCGACCTGAGTTCTGCTCCCCCAGCAGTGGCAAATGGTCCTTATAGACGGTGTATCCCTTGGCGTCGCTAAACACCTTCAAGTCGGCCATGCCTTCAAAGCCAACTCTGTAGAGATTCTTAGAGCCAGTGTCCCAGATGACGTAGGCAGCACTGCGAGGACTAGCCGCACTCCAGTCTTGAATTTCAGTGACTTTGCCCTTCTTGCAATTGCCACCGTCTTGGTCTTCCCACTGCCAGTCGACGCCTACAGTGGAGGTTGAATTAGAAATTGGGGTTCAACAATGTAGCCAAGTGGAATGTTCTGTTCTTACCTCTAATGACCCTGGCTCCTGGAAAAATGCCTCTGACCGAGATCTTTTTGCCCTTTCGCCTTGATTCAATCAGGACTCGCTCACTTCCTGGGTTGAGTATTCGATGAAATCGATGCCTAATGTTGTGCTTCTCTCCGTGGTAGCACATGGAACACAGGTCGTAGTTGCTACACTCGGCGCACTTCCACCGAATGCCGAAGATGGGCGACTGTCGGCAAAAGTCGCACATGGCCCCTTCGTGTTTGACGCCAGTTGGAGCGCTGTCGACGATGCGAAGATCATAGGCGCCCATACAGCGATAGTTGGCTGCCGTTCCATTGTCCCAAACGACGACAACTTCTTCAGCAGACTCAAAGTTTCGCACCGTTCCCAGATGCCCTTCTCCGCCATCCTAAAGCGAATGAGTTTTGTTGATCAAATCAAGAACAGTCCAAGAGCAGTCAGACGTACCTGTTTTCCCCATTTCCAGTCATTTGAGTTCCTCATCACCCTCGCGCCGACGCCCCCATCGGGAATACTATTGCGCACCACAGCATTGGGAATCTGGCGAACATTGGACAGCGTCTGGTAGCTGTCATCGTTCGGGATGCTCATCTCGCCATCGTTCATGTTGAAGAAAGACTGCACTTCCCGCAAAGGAACTGGCGATGGTGAATTCTCCACTTTACCGTCTTTCACATCGATGAGATAAGAAGAAGGAGAAGAAGGAAGTTCAATCCCAGACCAATGAAGGCACAATCGGTACAAAACGTTGTGCTCCAAGACACTTGAAGACACAAGAGATCACAACAAGAAGAGACTCACGACGATCAACAACAAAAACAGAGCCCAGTAACTGCCAGTGACTGCAGAGTCGAAACAGCTCGCATCGCCTGGCAGACGCCGCTTGCTCTCGATTCGCAATCACAGTCTCTTGCCAGCCCAGTCTCTGTCCGGACACACAGAGAGCACACTGTCTCTGCTCTCCGCTCAAATGAGGACATCGATAAAGTGCAGTTATAAGCCCCATATAATCAAAAGTCGTTCAATAGCTTTACTTTTCAGTATAAATATATATTTATCATCTTTTATATTTACAGATAGCTTATATACAAAAAGAATTTGTAGCAGTATAAAGAATAAAAAATATCGTCAAGAATAGTTGCAACGGGAAGTGTTGGTGTGTGTGGTGTAAAGGGGGTGGTGGTGGTGGTGGTTCAACCACTGCTATTCCTCGTCAGACGTGTAATCTGACTCGGAGTCGGTGTAGAGACTCTCCAGGGAGATCTTCGATTCTTCGCCGCTCCTTTCGAGCAGCAAATTGACGATCTTGTTGGATTTGGATTTAAGGTCATTCGAAGTTTCGTGCTTCAGCGACAGGTTGGCCTTCCACGCGACATGAAGCGCCGTTTGTCCGGAAAACGTCCGCACACTGACGTCGGGATTGCACTTTTTCAGAAGAAAGGTCACTAGTTGCAAGTTGGAATTCTCCGCGGCCCAGTGGAGAATTGTCTTGCCGCATCTGCCTTCCTGTTAAGTACAAACAAAAAAGTGTTAGAAAATTGAGGTACTGTTTATCAATGTCGTTCGTCTGTACCTGAACGTTGACATTGGCACCAGAATGTAAGATCATTTCAAGGGCTTTCAAGTTGTTGTTGTAAGCCGCTAAGTGGACGCATGTGTCGCCTAGGGGAGAATTTTATCATTATAATATGCCTCTTTGTCGACCAACAATCATTTTGACGTACCATCGTAATTTCGCAGCTCAAAGCAATTAGAGCTAAGCAGCGTTTTGTGTGAAGACATTAAAAAGTAACACAGGATGTCCGTCAGTGAGTATTTACACGCAATGTGCAATGGCGTATTTCCCTGACTGTCCTGGAAGGCCATTGAGACGCTTCTCGACACAAGGTCCTTAATGACGGACATTTGCCTCTTCAGAACAGCCAAGTGCAGCGGCGTCTGCAGAGAGAATGAGAGCAGGTTGGGTTAGAGAATGCGAATCAGACTTTAATTAGCCATTAATTACCTGGTACAAATAGTTGAATGAGTTGAGCAAATCACTAGAGCTAGGGATGTTTTGGATAATCGAGCAGGCAATCTCTTCCATGTCTTCGATGATGGCCAGGTGCAGCAATCTACAAGAAGGTAAACAGAAGCGAATTGTTGGGAACTGTTTTTGACTGAAGCACACCGTCCTCTATGACTTACGTATCACCCTCGCTGTTTTGCTCTTGGAGCCACCGACGAGGCAGATCACTCACTGGCTCAACGGCAGCCTTGCTGCTGGTCTCACTATCAAGTTGACTTGTTTCAAAGTGGTCATCCTCGGTGATACTGAGCCCGGAATCGGTAATGCAGACGCCTGAGTCAGACCACTGTTGGACGTTGGTTTTGCTGTGGGCCTCCTTTGAGGTCTCAGCAGGATGACTCTTGCCCTTGCGACTAGAGTCATCGTTGGCAGCATCGGTTGAGCAATGCATTGACTCAATGTCAGCTTCATCAATGAAGGTTTTACTTTGCACGTTGGAGTTGTAGCCAGAGTCAAAAAGTGCTTCATAGTTGCTGGCATCTTTCAGGTCATCGACGTCGCCGCCGATACTTTTTGCGGATGAGTACATTTCTGATTGTTGGCGCTGTTTGGCAGAGGAAGAGGAGGTATATGGCTGTGACATTGGTCACTGGTTGCAATGGGAAGGAAGAGGGTTGAGTTGAATGGTGGTACGTATAGGTTTGGACACAACGAAGGCGAGATGACAAGTGGCAGAGAGCGGTGTTCGGTGGTGGGAGATGTCTTCTTCTCTGTTTCTTTGGGGCTTCCCGCGGGTAATTACGGTCAAGGAGTGAGGAGAGAGAGATAAGGACAACAACAACACAGACGGGTAATGCAAACGGGTAATGGCTCGGACAGGTGGAGGAGGTGAAGTGAGAGACGAGCACCGTGAAAGAGTTGAAGGGCTGAAGGTGCTGCTGGTGGCTGTCAGGCGAACTCTGTTGTCTTCTTCTTCTTCTTCTTCAGCAGACTGAACTCAGCTGAGCTGTGTGTTGTGCAGAGTGTCCAAACAAGCGAAAGAGAGAGAGAGATGTGACCAGCAGGAGTGGCAGCGGCGGAAGAAAGCTGAGAATGAGAGCAGAGGTGATGTGGATGAATGGTGCTGCTGGTGAAGCTCGTGCTATTGATGGGTCTGCTGGCTTGTTGGTGAAATGGTAGCTGAAGCTGGCCAACTTACTAATTTCATATAACAGTTGGTGACATGAAAGCTAGCGGAGTAGCAGTGGCTGCCTGGCAGAGTGCTGAGCAGAGTGGCCACCACCACCACCACTGGCGAGGAGTGTGTTGAGGCGAGCAGCACTGGGAAAAACCCGATCGCGATTACGATTCGAGGCTGACGGCGCAGCACTCTCTTGCTCTGTCTGCGTCTGTGGCAGTGTCTGTGAGTGAGTGTGTAGTGTGTGCTTGCAGTGCCTGCACAACATTCACACACTGGGAACTACGTTCGCTGTGGGAGCAGAGCAAGGCAATGGCAAGAGGAGAGGAGAGGAAAGAGGAGACGACAGTGCTCGTCGCTGGCCAGCCGAAGACTGACTGACTAACTGAAGAGTGCCTGGCAGGCGGCAGGCGACACTGTCCACGGCGCCAGCAGGAGGAGGAGGAGGAGGGCAGCGAGTTGATGCGCTAATCAATTCGGAGGACGGAACCACCGACGATGAAGGGGGCGCGACGCACTCTGGCGCCACCGCCTGTGTTTGGCCCACTCTTGCAGGCCAGCGAGCGGCAGTGAGCGGCAGTGGGGAGCCAGAAGGAGTACAGAAACTTGATGAGCTCAATTCCTTAGCCTAAACACAGGCACTGCATCACTGGAAATTACGACTGTCACTCTTCACTTCGCATCCTATTTTGGGATTTATGCGCAGATCAGACTGCGATAAGGAGAGGAGAGAGGAGAGGATAAAGGGTAAATGGACAGGACAGAAGGAGAGGAAAGGGGAGGGCAGGCAAGGTCTGCTGACGTTGGTCACTTCACTTCACTTCAGGTGCAAGTGCAGTCTCCCTCCTTCTCCTCCTCCTCCTGCCCACGGTAGTGGTGGTCGACAGGATGCTGATAAACACGGCAGATGATTGCTGTGCGTCTCATCAGATCGATTCTCATCGGAATGAATCAACAGGTGGCTGTGTGGAGGTAGTGCTGGCAATCGGCGTATGACGTGCCAGGACTGCCACTTAACACCCAGACCATCCTGTTGATGGCATCGTCAGAGCACAGAAGCAATGCGATGCTAACGAACTGCAGAAGAACAGGTGTGTGCGTGAGTGAGTGTGATGCGAGGTGACTGATTGCCAGTGGCTGCTGCTGGAAATTTCGCAAACACGCAAGCGGTGGGCAACGGTAAGGCATCGATGGGTCAGCAGCACTGTTCAGTGCACACTGCCTGCCTGCCTGCCTCCTTTCGGCACACCGTTCTTGGCCGCCGATTGCACCATTTGCGTCGGTGATGTCTATCGGACGGTGTCCATTGCCGCTGTGTCTCCAGCTGGTCATGTCTACCGCATTAGGTATACGCTCGAATTACCATAAATTAAAGCCGAGTGCAATGATTGCTGCAGATGAGTGATTGAAAGTAGTTCTTCGGCTGCATCATCTTTTCAGCAGTGACCGGTCACGAGGTGTCCGGGGGAAGTACTGTCACTGCCCTCTGAGGAGCAGTGCAATCAACACCGCCACTAAACGATAACTTTCGGTGCATCTCAGTCTGCAGTGATCGTCGCAGCGTCAAATTCCAAAACATCAAAACACGAAGATCGAAAAAACCAGACGACTTTGTTTTTCACCTAGAGTGGACATTCCCCGGCAACTGACGACAGTCAGTGGCTGAGTGAGAGAGAAAGAGAAAAGAAAGAGAAAGATGCGAGTACGTGGCCACCATACTGAAAACGTGACTTAACTGACACTGTACGACGCCTTCATTAAATCGCCACCTGTACACCTCCATCCTCAAGGAGTGATAGTGATCGGCGATAGCTAATTGTCCGTCGGCAAAGGTCATTTCTGCGGTGAGCTGTCGCTGAGCTGAGCTGATGATGGGGAGATTGAGATCAGAGTGACAAAGTGATCCTGCTGAAGGTGACAGAGTCAGCCAGAGACTGCACTGCCAGTTGACCAACTGTCTTCAGACGTTGCATCAGCAGCCGCAGAATCGTCTGCACGTCTCCTCTCCCTCCTTCCCTTTTCTCCCTTCTTCCCTTCTCTCCCCTGTCTACCTTCCTCCTTTCCGCCACTATTCAGTGGTTGGGCTACTATTAATAGAGCGGCAGTCGCTCCAGCTCAGCTCAGCTCCATCGTTGATCTGTCCTTCTGTGATCGAGTCCGATATCGATCGGATGGACAATCCGAAGCTACAATACTTCCCAGAGCGGCAATCGACAGCTCACCACTGGCTGGTACTCCTTGGCCACTTGCTCTCCCACTCAGCTATCTCCAGCTTTCCCCAGCTGCCTGCCTGCTTTGCCTGGCGCTCTTTGCCTATCACTCTTCTGTCTTCTGTTGCATTGAACTTAGAGCCTAAATTAGTTCTCCGCAAAGTGCACAGTACTCTGCGGTAGTGGTGGTGGTGAGTGTAGTTGGAGAGGAGCAATAGTAGAAGAGACGGCGAGAAGTAGAAATGAAAGAGAAAGAAGTGACGATTGAGAGACGAGGCAAAAACTTGTCGGGATTTTCCATGCAAAAAGTTTACATTGAAAAAAAACCTCTGCAGCGCGAGAGCCAGCGGCGGCCGAAGAGGCCACAAGCCAACGGAGAAGCTTCAGAGAAAGAAAGAGAAAGAAAAAGATTGAAAAAGCAGTCGAGGCCTACAGTTTTCAATTGTCCATTTCACCGTTCGACCGATGCAGTCAAAGTCCATCGTCCCCGTTGTCTCACACACTAGTTCACTCAGAGTTCTTTGGTATTGCTGCTACTGCTGTTGATGTTACTTGTTCTCTTTCACCTGCCAGTGATGGGTTTTCTAAGTGCTGAAGAGAGCCTTGGCCCTCTGACGATGCTCATTCCTGAGAGCGTCACGTGGAACGTTGGAACGCCACATAAACATCGATATGCGAGTCGCCCACGGTCCAATTGCCCACTACAGCTGCATCTTCACTGTGATCGACTGATTGTCAGTGGTCGCGTACTTTACGCGTCACTTGCTCTCTCGCTCTCTCTTTCTCCCACTCTCGTCGTCACTCTGTCACATTGACGCCTGTACATTCACGTTCATCGGCACGAGCCCTCAAGCAAACCCTACTTCGGCTGAAGCAGTGTCAGCCGAGGGAGCAGAAGGCTCAACATACACTCCGACAGACAGCTGAGAGAGAAAAAGAAGGAGAGAGCGCGAGTAGACGGGGAGAGCAGCAGTATTCCCCAACACTCTGATGGCAATGCTTCAAGTAAAGGAACACAACTGAGCAGCATGCTGAGGCGCGCTTGGGTTTTTACTCGAGATTAACCGAGCCAAGTAATGTCCGAGCGAGCTCTGCTTCCATCTGCTGCTGCTACTGCTGCTCATGCTCATGTCGCTCACATCTCCAGCTCCCACCGCTGAACTTCGAACCAATTCTGAATGGTGCAGCTAAAATGGCACAAATACTTTCGATAAGGAAGCTTCAACATCAGCAACGTCAGTCTCTGTTGCTGAAGTGTACACTGATGTTGATAATAAGTGATGTGCGCAGAGCAGTGCTCTCTATGAGTGTGTGTGCATTGATGATAGAGAGGCACTGTGGTAATCACTGGGCCAGTCCAAGATTGAATGAAAAGTCCGTAGTCGCTGGTCATCATCATTGCTAGGTGCAAGGTGATTAGTGATTAGTCAAGCAGAGGTGGCAATTACCTGGAATTAGCATAGAATGCAGTGAATGTGCAAGTGACGAAAGGCACTGCAAAGATTCAAGTACCGTACAGCAGACAGCTTTTCGTGCCGTACAGTGGCTGTGTGTAAAGTGGGCGACGCAGAACTGGCACCGTGTTAAAGAGACGGTAGACTTTTAAACGTTTTCAGAAAAAAATAAACAAATCAGGGCAGTGGAGACCACAAAATGAGGCAGTCAACAGAGTCTGTTACAGTAGTATCCCATATGCTGCATTGGTTGGTCTATGTGCAGCTATGCCCACCAGCTCTATTCATTGGCGCTACTGAAGTCTTCGTCGATTTCGCGCCAAATTCCAGCGCGCTGCTGTGCCTATTGTTTGCCTGAAACTGCCTTGTCTGCCAGACACCGATCTGCCCTTTAACTCGTCTCTTTAATCGTCTTCCGTGTTTTACGTCGTTCCAAGCGAAACCATCATGGCGGGATATGATAATCTAGGTGTCTTCTTCAGCGAAAACATCCTCAACGATGATGACAACCAACAAGACCAGCAGAATGTCAGCAACTTGACGCATATTCGCAAGCGCTTTAAGGAGTTTTTGCAGAACTATCATACTGGTGACTTTAACTACAAGTACCGTAACCAGATCAAAGAACACTACAACATTGAACAGTACTGGATTGAGGTGTCACTCACCGATGTGGGTGGCTTCGATGAAGCTCTTGCCGACAAGCTCAACAAGTCGCCCATTGAGTACATCAAAATCTTTGAGATGGCTGCTACGGAGCTTGCCGATGAAATCACCCGTCCTCGAGTGGACGAAGCTTCAGTTAAGGCGATTCAGGTAAGATGAACATTATTGATTACAACTGAACAAGTTATTACTGGTTCACTCCCTAGGTGATGCTCAGTTCTGATGCCAATCCGACTTCTCTTCGAGAGGTCAAGTCCGACTTGATCTCACGATTGGTCAAAGTTCCTGGCATTATCATCGCCGCTTCTAACGTGCGTGCCAAGGCCACCAAGATTACCCTTCAGTGTCGTGGTTGCCAAGAGGTGATCAAGGACGTGAACATCAACTCTGGTCTGGAAGGGTACTTGATGCCGCGCAAGTGTAACACCGACCAGACTGGTCGATTGAACAAGTGTCCTCAAGACCCGTTTTTCATCATTCCTGACAAGTGTGAATGTGTTGACTTTCAGACGCTTAAGCTTCAGGAGACGCCTGAATCAGTTCCTCATGGCGAAATGCCGCGACACTTGCAGCTTTTCTGTGACCGTTATCTATGTGACAAAGTGGTTCCTGGCAATCGGGTTACTATTCTTGGCGTCTACTCAATCAAGAAAGTGTCGAAGCCAACCACCAATACGGAATCTAAGGCAAATATCGGTAAGTCAGCTCATTATAAAGATGATCCAATGACCTTTGCTAACTTTTTGGGGTATTTCAGGCATCCGGGCTCCGTACTTGCGTGTCGTGGGCATTTCAGTCGAAACCGAAGGCCCAGGCCGCGCTGGAAATATTCCTTACACAGCCGATGATGAGCAACTGTTCCGCCACTTGGCTAGCTCTCCGAACATTTTTGAGCGCATTGCCAATTCGATTGCTCCCTCTATCTTCGGCTCAACTGACATCAAGAAAGCCATTGCCTGTTTGCTGTTCGGAGGATCTCGCAAGCTGATGCCGGACGGTCTCACTCGTCGTGGTGACATCAATATTCTCTTGCTGGGAGATCCTGGTACTGCTAAAAGTCAGCTGCTCAAGTTTGTTGAGAATGTATCGCCGATTGGCGTGTACACTTCCGGAAAGGGAAGCAGTGCTGCCGGTCTGACTGCTTCCGTCATTCGCGATCCAACATCGCGGAACTTTGTCATGGAAGGAGGTGCCATGGTGCTGGCCGACGGCGGTGTGGTCTGCATTGACGAGTTTGATAAAATGCGCGAAGACGATCGAGTGGCCATTCACGAGGCCATGGAGCAGCAGACGATCTCAATCGCCAAGGCAGGCATCACCACAACGCTCAACTCACGATGTGCCGTACTGGCGGCGGCGAACAGTGTCTTTGGTCGATGGGACGACACTAAAGCGGAGCAAAACATTGACTTTATGCCAACTATTCTCTCTCGATTTGACATGATCTTCATTGTCAAGGATGAGCACAACGAACGCCGTGATGCGACTATTGCTCGCCATGTCCTCGACGTTCACATGAATGCGCAGAAGACGATCGAGGACTCTGTCGAGGGCGAGCTCAGTCTGGTGTTGCTGAAGAAGTACATCAACTACTGTCGATCGTAAGTCGCCTAACCACTGTGTCTCATTAGTCTCTAACTGATCTTTTCCCCTGATTTACCCAGTAAATGCGGACCACGACTGTCTCCGGCCGCTGCTGACAAGCTCAAGCGCCAGTACGTTTTGATGCGCAATGGCAGTCGAGAGCAGGAGGCGGAACACCACGCCAAATCGCCCATTCCAATTACCATTCGACAGCTTGAGGCTATTGTGCGAATTTCTGAATCGCTGGCAAAGATGCAGCTGCAGCCATTTGTCAACGAAACCCACGTCAACGAGGCCATTCGCCTGTTCAAAGTGTCCACACTGGCAGCCGCCATGTCGGGCGATCTGTCCGGCGCTGAGGGCTTCACCAGCGACGAGGAGCACCAGCAGATGGTTCGCATTGAAAAGCAGATCAAGCGACGCTTTCCCGTCGGCACTCAGATCAGCGAGAACAGCATTGTTCAGGATCTGATGAAGCAGAACTTTAACCAGCCGATAGTGAAAAAGGTCATCTACTGCATGATGCGCAAGGGCGAACTGCAGTCGAGAATGCAGCGAAAGATGCTGTACCGTGTCAAGTAAACGCAGCTATCCAGTTTTCTTAAAAATAGGACAAGACTGCTCTCTCTCTCCACTTCACTTCACTTTTCACTTTACGCTTTTATTTGTAAACAACCATTTGCCAGCAACAGGAGCAGCAGCACATTTTCCACTCATCTGTCACTCAACTGTAAGCACAGACCCACTTTCTCTTCAAGTATTCGCACCACATCACTAAACTTGTGCCTGTGAATCGTCACTCCCTTGGTGGTGATGATCACCAGCTCTTTAATGCCATTGCCTGTCAGGTCGAGGTAGGCGATGACGTGCAGGGGATTTGCAAACTTCATTCGATTCACCAGGACGTACTCTTCCGCTTTGGCGTCATACTGATACGCCAAAAAGTCCTAGGGAGTTTTAATTTTTAATTATTATTTAATCATTAATACCAAGTGCTGTATTGTCTACTTTACCTTTGAGTACTTTCCCAGTAAAATTTCATTCTGTCCATCAAAGTTGATGTCGGCGACAAATGTGGCGAGAAGAATGTCCATTTGATTGGCAATTGGAATGTTTTTGCGGACAGTCATTCCTGCGTGCAGCACATTTCGGTAGACGACCGGGGCTTCGTAAGAGTTGGCCACCAGCAGGTGGATGCTTTCTGTCGGATAGGGTGCTACTCCCTGCAAATGAAGTCGCTCCTTGAGGGACCGCTCCAGTTGATTGCTGCTTTGGTCTGTCAATGATTGTTAAATTTGATAAATGGATCAATGGGAGCACCTGGTGCCGAACATACCTCTGAAGAGTCTGACGGAGAGAACGGGCCCATCAAACTGGTGCTTGTAGGAGCGAATGGGCACCGGCGTGGCCGGATCATCGTACTCACTGAGGAAGAGCTCCACCCATCCGTCCTCGGCGCCGATTGCAGTCAGTCGACGACAGTGAGCGGCACTGCCGCCTCCTGCCTGGTGGTCGTTGCTGCTGCTGTCTACGAGGTTGAGCACATCAATCCACAGTGCAATACTTCGCAAGTTCGTCAGCTCGGGAAAGAGATTAATCTTCTCCTCGCTGAAGCACTGGTTACTAACGTCTTCCCGGTAGATGTGCACACAGCAGTCACTTCCTGACAGGAGAAAGACAATCTCACTGGGCTGATCGAGAAAGTGAAGCGTAGTGTGGTACAGGTGAAATGGCACAAATTCCAGCTCAAAGGAACGGCTCAAATCCTCTAAGAACGGATTGGTGTTAGTAACAATCACCACTGTGAGAGCAGAGAGGGTTTGCACTTACGCGCAATTTGGTTGAGATCAAACTTATTGGTGCTGGAGTATATGTTGAAGTAATACTGATTAGAGAGCTGATTGCGCTCTGCGCTCGACAGTGACCGGTTGCTGGACTGACTGATTGCGTTCTTGCGCAGTTCACTTGCCTCCGACTCTTTACTGCTGCTCTTGAAGAAGGTGATTCCGACGACAGTGTCAAAGGTGGATGCACGTTGAAAGGCGTCTATGGAGATTATGTCGGCGCCGTCTGGTTTGGGGAGAAAAAGTGGTTGTTGATGCAAAAGCATTCTCATTAGTTAATTAAAAAGAGTACTCACTGGGAATGTAGGTAAAGTGGACTTCATTGCAGCTAAACTGCCCATCGCTGTACTCAATGCAGAAGATTTGCTTCTCCAGAGTGGCTACCAGAACACGACTGCGTTCGCCCTTAAGATGGGCAAAGCCGTACACATTGCTGGGAACAGAAATCGGGAAATTGAAAAAGTTTAGCTGTTCCATTAGCTAGTCTACAGATTAAAAAACGCCGAAAAAAAAGAAAAAACTTGTTATTGAGAATCAACAAATCAGGAGGTCAAAGCAAAAATTGGCAAACACAAAAAACACACAGTTGCTCAGTTGAATACACAAAAGAGTAAAAACAAAATCAGGAAAAGTAAAGTGGAAGTATCACACAAAATTGATAAGAGCTGAGGAAAAATTTACAGGATTTGGAATTGCAATTAGACAGTAGAAGGCTCTCCAACTCATATAATACAGGCAAACAACTGGAATTCAGCCACAACAACTCTTAGGCGGATTTCTCGGCAAAGGGGTCTTTCCACATCTGCAACGCCTTTATCGATAGGTATTCGCCCTTTCGTGGTCCCATGACAAACTTGGCAGTGAGTGAGCCTCCGTAGACGACTCCTGTGTCAAGTCCAGTGGCGAAGGGGTACTCCTGCAGACGACGAGCAGCATCGTGGCCGAAGTATATGTGCACTGGCCCGTTCCATAGGGAAGCCCAAGGCTGACCGTTTTTACCGCTGGAGGTGGCCTCGTAGGCGACCGTTTGGCTTCCACCACTTTTTGATTCAATCAAATTGCGCATGCTGACCATATGCTGGGCCTCTTGATTTTCCAACGCCTGATTGGGCACCAGACCGGCGTGTACGACGGTCACGTTCAGCGACGGCAGAGAAATCGTGTACGGCAGCTGGGTCAGGTAGTTCAGGTGGCTCTTGTTCAGCTGCTTAATCCACTGGTTCTTCTCTGCCAGTTCAGTGCCGTCCAGGTGCTTCAGGAACTCTCGAATGACCACCTCATCGTGATTGCCACGCACAGCAATGCAGTGGTCAGCATTGGCCATCATGTAGTCGAGCACCTCCTTGCTTTTCGGCCCTTTGTTTACCAGATCACCCAAACACACCACTAAACCAGATCTGTTTAAGTTTCAAGAAGTGGTCAGCTTGGGAATTATATAGTTCACACAGTAATCTAACCTTTTTTGGTCAATCTTGGTGGAGCCACTGCTGGTGGCCATCTTCTCAAGGAGCAACATGAACTCATCATAGCATCCGTGTATATCGCCCACAATGATCACTTCATCAAACTTTTTCAAGAACTCTTCGGAGAGGACTCGATGCAAAACTTCAGGTTTTGAAGAGTACTTTCGAGCACTTCCACTACCAGAAACGGCCGCCGGTTTGAGGGCATTGAAAAATGTTGACAGCTTATTGACGAGGGTGTCAAAGAGGGCTCGATTTAACATCTTCTCGATCCACCACATTAGAATGCGAGGCAGGAGCATTGAAGAAGAGGAGCCGTGGAAAAAAGTCAAGAGTAAAGTACAACAGAATAAATGTAGACAACTGATAGCAACTGAGGCAGAGGGAAAGTGGAGAGCACGACTGTCTGTCGGCCTGTGAATCACATTGACACTTACAGTTCTGCTGGTTACGTCGAACCTTATATAAAGACCAGATGTGATGTGAAGAGTGCTGTGCTGGAGTGTTGTCAGTGATACCGACGACTACTCGCTCTCGGGAACTCGGCGGCGGTGACGGCGGGCAATGAGGGAAGAGGGAAATATAGTTGTGGAGACGGCTGAATGCGGGTACAGCAGACGGGAGCAGTGGCTTGCATGGCGTGACGGCTGACTCTGTACTCTCCTCGCTCATTACGCGACGTAAACTGAAGCTACAGGACGGTGGCGCTTTCAGCTCACTGCACTCACTGCACTGTCAGTGTGTCTGTTCGCCAAATCTGAGCGCACCTAATCTACCATCTCCTCTGCATATGTTGCTCCATAAATTCACTCGAACCTAAAGACCTCTCTTTCTCCCCCAGACGTAACCACCACCTCTTTGATGTAATGCCATTCCAATCGACTATTTGGCAAGCAGACTCCTGTCGCCAGTCACATGGCATTAAACGCTCAATGTCGAATAGTTTAAAAGTTTCTTTGTCTGGGGCAGATAATGAAAATCGAGCAGACGGCGACAAGACTGACGGCCAAACACCGCTAGCAGTCACTGATGAATGGCTCGATTCTCTTCACTGGCTGAACAAAGAGTCTCGAATGTATTGTACAATAATGACTGCACCATGAGTGACTGGTTCGCTCTCGCTAACTGCCAGTTCGTGTCGGCGGTGTCACTTTTCCTGCCTGCCTCCCGATCTCTCGTTTCAGTCGGACCACTGCCAAGAGAGAGAAGTGCAGTACAAAATGTACACACTCACTGGTTCCGTACACCGTGCGCGGTGATGTAAGCCAAAAGAGATCTGTGCCAGCTTTTACTGAGAATCAATTTGAGTTCTCATCCTCAAGCCGACATAAAACAGCGTAACGACAGATGCACAATCCGTGCCCCCGCTTCGTGGGCGAGTCGGCTAGAGCACATGTGTGCGGAGCGACGTTTTAAAGCCTAGTGCCCGTTTTAATGAGTCTTTAAATGTCTACAAAGTGCCCGATTAGTGTCGGAAAAGTTGACACAAAGCTCGAGTGACAGAAGTAAGGCAGCAAACAATTCATAGTGTTGGCAAGCAGAATGCCGAGAAAGCGATTAGGTGCCAAGTAAAATCTGGTTTGCCAATTCAGGCGTAGTAGGAAGGAGAAATAAAAATGTTGTTCAGCTCATTTAGCTGGTCGCTGGTGAACTGTCGCTTGTACACTACCCAGTTCGGCAAGTGAAAGCGCTTGAAAGTGTTGAAAGCTTTGGTGATGGATTTCTGAAACATAAACAGAGCATTTGTTAGAGCACTCATGGGGCTGCAAAACGTCTGGAGCAAGCAATTGCTTACCGGAATCGGTTGCGGAGCTGACATGTGCGTTGTGAGAAAGAGTAAAATATCAGGCAGATGAGCGGGCAAATCGTCCGGGCAAGCGTAGAGAAAGGCGCACAATCCGAGCACAGCACTGTGCTTTCCCAGCACCTCACCGCCATTGGCTACCACTCCTGCCGACTTGCTCTTAAACTGCTCCACCAGTTGAGTCAGTCTGCTCCCTTGGACGACATTCCAAATGAGAAGACTGCTGAGAGTGATTGAGGCTGATTCTCGCACCTCCACCACTTCATCCTCCAATAGACGGTTCAGTACTCCCACTAGTCGGTCCACTGAACGGTCATTGCGCGACAAGGCAAAGATGTTCGAGTAGAGAAAGTGCTGCAAGAAGATGGGCACTTGATTGCGACAGCGCCAGTTCCAATTACTTGCAACCTAAGGAAGAGGACAGTTTGTTAACAACTAAATAGCCACGAGCCTTGGTACTACCTTCTCAACCATCTGAAAAACCACATCAATCTCTGCCTCGCTGTAGCTTATCTTGCCCATCAGTTCAATTGCACGTTTCACTTTGTGCTGCACCTGCGAGTTGCTCGATTGAGCCAATTGCACTGAGCACAAATACGGAAAGAGGGGAATAAAATCTCCAGGATTGATCAGTTTGTTTGAGTCCAGGCTATATGTGATCCAAGAGGAGATAGTTTCAATGAAATTGAGCAGTTGCTTTCCTTCCACCAAGTCTTGGTTAAAAATTTCACTTTTAATTACTGCCATGTTAGAACTGGTTTCATCATTGGAAAATAGCGGGAGCATAGCCTTTTCAAACTTGGATACCACATGCTGAACAAAAACCAATCGACTGTTCTTTTGAGGGCCAGTTTGTTGTACTCCCACCTTATCTGGGAATAAAATAGATAAAAGACTAAAAAAGAAAAATATAAGATATCTGTTGGTCAACTTTTAAAAAGAACTTACTGGGCAATAGCAATTCGCACATTTTGATATGGATGACTCAAATTCTCTTCAAGCTTAGACAAAGCTTCTTGATTGATTTCTGGATATTTAAAGTTATATGAACATCCAGAAGCTAAAAACTGGATAAATGAAGTTTGATAATAAGGCGAAAGGGTGGAATCATGAAAAGTTGAGTCAAAAAGTTGTTTCAGCAGAAATTTGTTTCGTCGAAGATCGCGACCGTTGAAAACTTTTGATACAAAAATGATCCAGAGATCTGATGACTCGGAGTTAAACTTCACCAGATGTTTTTTGCAAATTGTGCTTATAAACTGAACCACTTTGAAAGCATCGACATAGTTCAGCACCGGCAATGCATTTGCTAAGCCAATCAAAACCTCAATGGCTAACTTATCATGGCTGTGCTTGTCCACTTCCAGTAGCTTTTCAATGTGTGGGAAAACCAGCTCGTCGTTAATCAGCTCAAACGATTGGTAAAGGTACTTCCAGATCTTCACAAACTCAAAGTCAATAGCAGTAGCATTTTCCACTGAAAATAGTTCAAAAAGTCGATCAAGGTACTGCTTATCTTTGAACTTCTCCGCAATAAAGCCGTTAGTTGACACTGGGACTTTGCTTATTTTCCTTGCTGTGTATGCACCTTCAAAGTAGCCAGCATGAGCCTTATCATGAAATTGTGTGCTGTTGTAGACTTCTTCGCTGGCGTAAACGTCCATTTGAAAATCACCGGCCTTGTATTGCACCTGCACCGTTTCCTTTGGTGCTCGATTGAGAAAAAGAATCTTCTTTAGGCCCATAACCGCAGTTCGCCGTACGTGAATCGAATCGTGGATTAAAGCATCAAGGAAGTACGATATCATATTCTCTGGCGGTAACTGATCAGGGCGAATGAGCAGATTCAAGAGAAAAGTACCCAGAGTTTGCATGCGAAACTGCAGCTTGTGTTCTTTTAACGTCAAACAAATTTGCTGAATGAGGTCATTGTACAGGTTCTGGCTTTTCTCATTCCACTGATTAATAACCAATTCAATCACCTTAATTTCTTCACTTGATACAAGCAAAAAATTTGCTTGTTTCGCTTTTTCAAAGAGAGATAAAAAGTCATTTTTCATGAGGTTTCGCTTGATGGGAATCGTAATATAGATCATTGATATCAACGAAAACTTTTCATAGTCAATCGTTTCAGCAAGTTTGGGAACGGCTTCAAAGTTTGTTTTTAAAAGCTGAGGCCATAGTTGATAGACTGACGAATGAGGGGGATGAATCAGCATCGAGTCGACAATACTTCCTATCAGCACTGACAGTGAGCCTTCAAATGAGTTTTTCTGATCACTGTTCTTCAAGTGGAACAACATATGAGGAACAATCAACTCAACAGACTGAGGGAAGATTCGCAACAATTTCATCAGAGGCCAATTGGCTGACTTGCGAACCGATTCATAGGGACACGTTGCCAGAATGAACAACTGCTCAACGGCAGCCTTGTGTCCGGAGGTGTACTTCATCTCACGAAGAGCTTTCACAGAGTTGGTTAACTTTTTGTGATAATCTTTCATTCGTGCATACTGAACCGTAGGAATGAAGAAGGTGTCATTGTTTAGTGGCTGGCAAAGTTTGCGGAAATCAAACGACCGAGTCATGCTGGACAAAAAGGATGGCATGTAGTTGTAGGGAATAGCCAGTGAGCTGACTGTGTATTGCACCAGGGTAAGCAAAGATGATGTGTCGGTTGTCGTGAGCAGACGCTTCAGCACTCTTCCCATCAGCGTCATCAGGTCATCGCGAATGGAACTGCCGGGAAAGAGGTTCGTCGCACAAATGTCATTCTGCAGGTATGGCGAGCAGTCGTCTCCTCCAGAAAAGCTGGGAAAGCACTTCAAAGAAGCAAAGTCGCTGACGATGTCTAAACTTTGTTCTAGTTGTTCTTTGCTTAACTCCAATTTGGAGTCTGCCCATTTGTCAAGTCGACTTATTTCCGGCTCAATGAACTTCTTAAAGAGTCGCTGGGCAAAAGCAAGTTCGTTTTCTTTCGGTACGTGCCACTCAAATGGCATATCTTTCAAAGCGTACGTTTTAGGCCAATTCTAATAAAAAACAATAAATAAGATTTTTTACCGTAATGTAGAAAACTACTTACGGTCAGCTGTTGAATGTCGTCCGTTGAAATGGGAAGCACTCGACTAACTAGACCAACTTCAAGTAAACTGGTAAACAAACTTCCCAGAAGATTCCAATTCTTCATGCTGCCAAAAGTGTCTTCAAATTGAATGTTCATAATCGCCTCCAGTACTTGAACAATCTTTGCTTCTTGTGCTAGAAGGACTTTGCCATCATTAACTAAGTAGCAGATTTTAAGAAGTTTGAGATTGTACGCCAACTCTGTCTTGCAAATGTCTGCAATCTTCGTCTTGTTTCCAATTGTTGCCAGTGTATTCTCCACGACAACGCTGAAGAATCGTTCCATCGAATACTGAGCATTGACGGTAAAGGCCGCCTGAAGGAGCTGCCCCAACACTTCTGCGGCTTTTTTGTTTTCAATTATATGGCTGTTAGCGTAGTTGAAAAGCTTATCGAGAATGACCTTTGTGGTTGCCGGTGAGGAGTTTGCCAGTACGTAGAGCAGCGATTCATGCAACAGAGTCTTAACGCTAAAGTGACTCTTTGACATCTTCAACAGGTCCTCATTGTTGGACTCGATGATGGTAAAGCAACAACGGAGAAATTCGTGCGCAAACTCATCCAGTTGACGTGTGTCGAGTAGTAACTGCTTCGCAGAATCATCCACACTGCCATCAGCCGTCTCGGCAAGGTGAGAGCAGTCAACAAGTGGCAGGCCGAGAACGAGAATTGATCGAATTGACAAGAGCTGGAGGAAGGCCAAGTTCTCATCATACGTGTTGATATTGGATGCCAGACTCGTCAGGATGGGCAGCACATTTAGTCGATACTGAGCAGCGGTCATCTCATTGGTCAGAATTGGGAGCAGTGACATTGAAAACATCTGAAGTGCAGTGGTTAGCCGTTTGGGCTCGCAAATCTGCTCGTAAGCAAGATCTAACTTTTCAATGACTTGTCCAGAAAGAATGGGCGCCGAAATATTGCAAAGATTGTACAAGTTTTCCAGATCAAAATCTTTAAAGCCAATCTTCTCCACTGTGGTCATCATTATTTTGGCAAACTCGTTAACAAGGCGATTGTTGAGGTTGCTTGCTGGTAGTGCAAAATTGAACCAGTTTCTTTTGTAGCGCTCTGAACGAAGTCGGTTGGTTAATGCTTTCACCGCCACATCGACAACCTTTTGAAACTGAGAATTAGATTTCTCTTTTGATATAAAAAAGTGTACACTTCTCAAGCGGAAAAACTGCTGAAGGTTGTCAAGTGCTTTGGAAGCGTCAAAGATGGAGTACACAATCCACTGAATGTACAGTTTGATGACTTCGTCATTGCCATAACTGTAGGTATCAACGCGAAAAAGGCCCTTAAAGCGCTCAAAAACCACCGGCAAGTAGGGATCCCAGTCGATGAAGCTGTGCACATAAAACACTGTCAGTTTTTTAAAACTTGAACAATTCACAAACACACTTACCCTTTTGCATCTTTAGCCAAACGGGAGAATAGCTTGACAAAGCAGTTGTGAGATGTGATGTTTTTCCCATTTTCTGGCAATGAAATCCAGAGTTCCATAAACTCCTGGAACCACAACTGGTAACCGTACTGATGTTCTTCAGGGTAGAGAAGAGTAGGCAGAAAGTTTGCCAAAACACTGGCTGCTCTGCTAAATTTGCTACTGTAAATGCAAAGATACTGACGCCATTCAGAAAAAATTTCCGCAGTTGATTCAACTGAAAAGTACACTCTGGCATTGTTTAATAGTTTTCTAAGTTGATCTTCAAATCTATAGCCGCAAGACAGCGTCTTTGCAGTATTATGCGGCGAGTAGACAGTCCGCTCAAAAAGGCGATAAATAAGGCGCCAATCAATGATTATGTCTTTTCGAGAAAGAAGATATGTTTTCCTGTTGATGAACCAGTTTTATATGAAAAACCAATATTATATACGAAAGAGCTCAACTTACGCCAATAACCGGGTTGTCAATTTGAGAAGATTCAGAGAAACTGGAATATTATCTGCGATTGAGTCCAGTGCCTGAAGACAGATCTTCACAAAAATGATATGCTCGTCTTTAGTAAAGGCATAACCAAAGGCAGTTAGGTAACTGTAAAATGAAAACATGAAAAAGTTGCTTGTTTATACAAAAAGCCGGTACTCACTGGTCAAATGCAAACATCCAGTTATTCAAACTCTCTCCCTGTTCAAGGACGGCTTTGAGTGCATTGTTTTTCAAATTCAGCAAAAATGCCTGTCGATTTTGTCGAATTTCTTCAGTAAAAGGCAGATATTCTTCAAGCTTGTTAACTTTTTGCAGCATATGATGATCATTGGGGACTTCAAGTGCATCCGAATCAAGGAAATCGCCCTCAGAGCCAGACTCTGAAGATACATCCACTTCCATCTTGAGCTGTGGCCGATATCAACCGGCGATAAAAGAATTGTGCAAAAAGTTGTGCGTGTTTGAGGCAGTGGAGATGGGGTTTTTATTACAAAACAAGCAGCGACGATGATGTTGCAAAAAATCTATCAGGAAAAAAATAATGTTGATAGTTACTTTGGAGCTTTCCAAGTATAAACGACGGGCTAGATATCGTCTCATAGTGTTACAGAGGACAGCACTGCGTTATACTGTCAAAGCTTACCTGGCCCGTTGCTCTTACTCCGAAAGAGAGAATCTACATTGCATGAGAGAACGATGCGGTGAGAAGGAGTAAATGAGTGTGCGCTGTTGATCACAGCTGTCGATTTGTTTATATCCAGTGCAAATCGTTGCCGTTCGGTCTTAGTCAGCTGAGTCTGAGGCTAATTGTTGAGCACCTTGCTCATTCTTTGGGCCGAGAGAACCTGATCTCACAAAACATCAACTAAAGACTATTCTGCTGACCTTTTTCAATGGCTTATTTTGGCATATCGTGATGGTTTTTTAATTTCAGGAATATTCTGCGACCTTGCAACGAGCCTTCTAAATTCTGTTGTGGGAGTTCTCTACTCAAAAACGAAGACTTCTTTCAACTGAACGACTTTTTAAATCGCGTTTGCACTGGCTACTTTCCTATTTTCTTATTTTCAGCAATGCCATTTTCGACAAACTCATCCGGTCCATTCGTCTCTCCATCAAATGCAAATATCAGTCTCATAAAGAAGTGGTAGTTACTGTATGACTTTCATTCATTGAGAAAATCACCACCTCAAGACGACTTTCGCTAAAGTGGGACAACACCAGCAAGAGCAGTGAGGCCACTGTGTCTCCTCTTCTCTTCCAGCATCGTCCCACGTCAGTTAGATCCGCCAGAGAAGTGCCGCAGCAGTGGAAGCTGGTGGAAGCGGCAATGTGTGTTTTTCTCGCCTGAAAGCAACAGTACAGCAGCACACAAGCGCACAGTGATCATCGGTAGTGGCTGCTGCTGATGGTCTGGTGTGTGTAGGCTTTCTATTACTGGTGTCGCCGAAGCAGTAGAGGCTCCAGTGGAAGCTGCACTAGGCAGAGAGAGACTGTTTGTGTGTTGGCTGTGGCTGTGCCCTTTTCCTATTATGGAATGACTGAAATTGTGTGGGTGCTTTCACTACTGCTCTCTGTGGTTGCAGCAGGCTCACAGCCAAATCGTCAGGCACTGTATTGCCGCCAATGCAAACACCGAGAGCGCAGAGGAGCACAGATCGCATCAGGCGAATTACCCGACTCGGCAGACATCCCCACCGCTTTCAGCCATCCACAGTGTGCCACTCGGACGAGCCAGACCCGGAACCAGGCACAGAAAACAGCACACAGCCCGGCACCCACCGCTTCAGGTGGCCATTCTCGGTGGACCCAAGTGGACACACAGTGCACCTTCGTGAATATAGCCAGTCAGATCCACATCAGTCATGTCCAACTCGATGACTTGTTCACGGTGCGAAGAAGGCTTCGAAGAGCGGGAAAAGATTGTCAATGCAGGTACGTGCAACAACTGTGACTCATCCCCTCCCGAAAACTATCCCTTTCGAAATGCACCATCGAACCAGTCTCACTAATCACTATCTCTCTGTAGGCGGCGAAGTCTGGCACCAGCACTGCTTTGTCTGCGCCCAGTGCTTCCGTCCATTCACCAAGGATGCCATTTTCTACGAGTTCGAGGGCCGCAAGTACTGCGAACATGACTTTCATGTCCTCTTTGCGCCCTGCTGCGTCAAGTGCAGTGAGTTCATCATTGGTAAGTAGGGACTAGCTTTAGTCCGGTGAAACAAAATGCACGCATTTCCTCCTAACCGCGTCACTCCACCAACAGGGCGTGTCATCAAGGCGATGAACTCCAACTGGCACCCGGGTTGTTTCAAGTGCGAGCTGTGCCAAGACGTGCTCACCGACAAGGGCTTCTTCAAGAACGCCGGTCGGGCCCTGTGCAATTCGTGCAATGAGAAGGAGAAGGCAGCGGCAGTGGGCAAGTACATCTGCTTCAAATGCCGTGCCGTCATCGACGATGGCTCACCGCTCAAGTTTAAGGTACCCTTCCTTCTGTTCTACTTTAGTATTCCCCCTAACACCCGTTGTTTATGTTTCGGCAAACACAGGGCGAGGCCTACCACCCGTATCACTTCAACTGCAAGACGTGCGGCGTCGAGTTGACGTCCAGCGCTCGCGAGATCAAGGGCGAGCTGTACTGCCTGCGCTGCCACGACAAAATGGGCATCCCCATCTGTGGCGCCTGCCGAAGACCAATCGAGGAGCGAGTGGTCACTGCGCTGGGCAAGCAGTGGCATGTGGAGCACTTTGTGTGCGCCAAGTGCGAGAAGCCCTTCTTCGGCCACAAGCACTACGAAAAGAAGGTAAGGGCAGCGCCCAGTTCGACTAGCTTTATCTAACAATGCCCCCTCCCCTCCCCTCTAGGGTCTGGCGTACTGCGAGACGCACTACCACCAGCTGTTTGGCAATGTGTGCTTCGTCTGCAACAAGGTCATCATCGGCGACACGATCACCGCCCTGAACAAGGCCTGGTGCCCAGATCACTTTGCCTGCTCCTTCTGCGACAGTAAGCTGACGGAGAAGTCAAAGTTCTACGATGTCGACATGAGACCGTGCTGTAAGAAGTGCTACGAAAAGTTTCCCGTAGAGTTCAAGAAGCGCCTCAAAAAGAAGTACACTGAGCATTTAATTTCGACCAAATCGATTTTCTAAATGTGCCCCATAACCACTACCACCGCCATAAACCATCGTCCCAAGTGCCACCCACTGTGCCAATTGTATGTCGGTCACATCAATAGTTTGCGACCAAACGCCCAAACACACAACACATAAACCACAAACTTTCACCCCCTCTACTTTCACTAACCTCCTTCTAAACATGTTTACCCAAAACGATAGCCTTCTTTCATTTGCCACTCTCATGTTTCATTGTTTTCAGTTGACTGGTCATGCAGGACAAAACCATTTACCCACTGGCCCCCTGGCATGTCCCCATCGAAGACGCACAGAGTATGTTGTGCGCCAATCAATGAACTCTTGTTAACCATTTACTGCCTTTGTATTGATTTATCTTCTTTTTTGTTAATATAAAATAATAACACCACCTGATTCTTTGAAGCTGAGTGAAGACCGCCTGAGTGGTGATCCTAGCCGGACTCACCAGTCGGTCAGTGGTGATCATGCACTGGCTTCGAGTAGTCCACCATGTGCTGAAGGCAGTGGCGTATGCCAGCTGTGCAGTCGGCTGTCTCTACCAGTGTGCCTCCATTCTGAAGATCTACTTCTCCTTCCCCAGCACGGTCACATCCACCGTCGAGGTGATGGACACGCTGACGCTGCCGGCAATGACCATCTGCAACAACAATCGCATAATGCTCTCCAAGCTGAAGGCCTTTGATCCGGCATTTGCCAGTCGATGGGATGAACTAGTGGCCAGGCTGAGGAAGCGAGTGCAAGTCAGTCAGACGAAATTGGTAAGGTTCTAGATGATGCCGAAGACAATGCCTGCTAATGGTAATGTCTGCCTAGGCCGTACAACACCTGCTCGACCAGACGGTGCGCAACCTAATGGACACCCTGTCGGTGAACGACTTTGCCACACTGGGCCTCAACTGGACCGATCTCATTCCCCCCGACCACTTCAAGTGCGCCACCGATCCCTACAACCTAAACAACAAGTGCCTGTAAGTGTGCTGGAGAATGGGTAAACTAACCGCGAGAAAGAAAGCTAACCCGTCAGTGGCTCTCCCCAGAAAGTACGCCAACATCATCGAGAGCGCCCAGGAGGAAGGCAACTGCTTCACCATATTCAGTCGTTCGGATAATGTGGGCAATGACTTCCTGAAGACCATCGCCGTCAAGTCAGGACTGGGTCAGTCGCCCGTCATTCATGGATCGAGCGGATCGAGCGACTCGCTGAACCTGGAAATCTCCGAGCAGCCCTTTCACCCGAACGAAATCTTCCGCATGATGGTCAACTTTAGCATTCGCGACTACACCACACTCAACGACAAGGTGGTGGGGCAGATACTGGTGCACGACGAGAATGAGATGCCCGCCATTCGACAGCGCAGCTACCTCATCTACCCCGGCTTCTTCTACGAGTTCTACGTGACAAAGGAGACCGACAAGTACCTGCCGCACCCCTACGAGACGGACTGCGTGCGCTACGACCTGGCCGCAACAGCCGCCGGGAACAGTACGGGCAAGCAGGGCCACTACATGGCCAGTGTGCTCAGCCGCGAGAGCTGCATCTTCGACTGCCTGGCCAGCAAGACGGTGCAGCAGTGCGGCTGCTGGCCACCCGAACTGCCCTACGTCCTCAGCAACAGCACCGAGCACAGTCTGAAGTGGTGCAGCTGGAGGGACGGCGTCAACGTCCACTCCAACGTGTCCACGCTGGCCAACAACACCAACTGGTTTCGCCACTGCTTCAGCAGCTTTGAGCCCTCCTGCAGTCAGCAGTGCAAAATTCAGTGCGAGTAAGTGTGTCTCAGTTGTTCATGAAATCCAACATGCAGTAACCTAACGTGCCTAATTCACAGGGTTGACAAGTACACGACACTGCGACAAAGCTTTGTGTGGCCATCAAATGAGAGAATGGTAAGTGGGGGAAAAAGAGGCAGCTCAGCTTACATCAGCTTCACACACGCTCATTTACACAGGATCACAGCACAAAGTACAACAAAGAGTTTAGGCAGTGCTGCTCCATAGTTTCACTTCGATTCTGGTCTGCCGAACAAGTCACACTGAAATATGAGCCCAAATACGCGGTAATTTAATTCGATCATTTTATTTTACAGCATAAAAACTCGACTCACAAATTCATTTTTTTATTTCTCCAATAGTTTGTAGAGTTTTCCTCGTATTTCGGAGGACTGCTAAGTAGTTATCTAGGGTTTTCACTGGTAAAAACGTACGACATTGCTGAGCTGGTACTGCGAAAGATATTCCAGCGATACCGCAGTGGAAAAGGACTAGTGTGGCCATTTCGACAACAACCCACTACTGATGCATCGAAAACAATCACGGGCGCTAATCGACCACGAGTAGCAAAGGTTTACAAAACGAAGCACATTCACAACACTTTTATCTGAAACAGGATTATTTTTGTAAAGTGATAAATGGAAGCAGAGCAGTAGGGCGGCAGTGAGGTAAAGGCAACAGTGAGCAAACAATAAAGAGAAGCATTGGCAGTTGAGATGAAAATGTTAAAGCAATGTTATTTAAAACCTAAAGATTGGCGCATTGGAGAGGAAATTGGGTTCACTCACCATTTGCCACGTTTCGACCAGTCTTTGGGCGTCCACTTGAGCTCTTTAGGATCGATGCGAATCTTCCGCTTTTCATTCATCTTTTCGAAATTATTCAGAGTCTCCTCTGTCAAATTGATGATATATTGGCCTTTGTAGTAGTTGATCAAGTTCAATGATTGCAGCGTCGAAACAACATCGTCTCTCTTGATGCTCGTACTTTCAGCTACCTCGCTGATGGTTATCTGGGGCTTTTCGTGATTTTCTCCGGGTTTTAAATTGATGAGAAGCTCCAGAATAGTTTCTGACCAGTAAGATCGATAGGAGAGAAGACCAAGATCACTGAGCGGTTTCTCGGGACTTCCGGCTTTTAGTTCAGCCTTTGAAAGTTCATAGCTGAACTCAATCAACAGTTTGCCGTACCCTTTTCTTTGATAAGGCGGCAAAGTGAGAATGCAAGCGACATTGTAGTCTTCAGAGGATTCCTTTTCTTTTGAAAAGTACCCCACGATATGAAAACCATGGTCATCATTTTCAGTGAGCACATAGAAAAGAAAAGGATCTGTGTCGTAGTATAGAGTTTTATGGTCAAGAAAACACTTGGCTAAAAGACACAGATTTTGAGAGTAGGATTTGTTCTTGCGTCCGTCAATCTCAAAGAATGACAACGTTTGCGAGGAGTACTTTTTTCGGTACACTTCATTACCGGGTGGATACTTGAAGAGACACTTTCGATTGTGACTTTTCAAACAGGTTCGAGATTTGCAGTATTTCAGGCAAAACTCGCACAGGAAGATGCACGGCTCATCAACGAGTTCACTTGGATACGGAGAAAAGTACCAAGGCTTAATTCGATGACGACCCATCTCAATCATTTCAATGTTCTTAATTCGAGTGATGGCATCGTCATGGTTGTTGATTGAAAGACTGCCACTGGTACTGGGAGCCATGACAGCACCACTGGCGCCTTTCGGAAGGTTGATTGCCCCCTCTTGAGAATCCTGGTCATCATTTTTCCCAATTGAATTGATGGTATCTAAAATTAAAATTGTTAATCTTGGGAAAAAAGAGACAAAATGTTGGAAATTACCAAATTTTCTTTTTCGATTATTTTGTGTGGCTTTTTGATAATCAATTTCAGTTATGTTGTCGTCTCTCTCGGTTTTTATCTGCAAAAAAATAACATTTTAAAACTATAGCGCCAACTTTTGCTTGCAGTGAGCACTAAAGTTCCACTTCACAGTACAGCAGGCTTTGTACAGTGAGCGTTTATGTGCAAAGTCGAGAGAAAATGGCGTTTCATTTTCAACTTACTGATATCGTTTGATAGACTGAATCGAAGCGAGGTTCAGGGGAAGAAGGACGAGAAAGGGAGCCATTTTTGGAAATATTCGATTTGTCTCGCTTTGGAAACTGAATGTGTTGTAAATCTAGTCTATTTTCAGTAACCCATTCATCGAGTCGCTTGTTAAAGTCAATGTAGTGTATGTAGTAAAGCCGCTCTCCATTTTTGTTCTTTATGCTCAGTATTTCGGCTAGATCTACAAAAAAGAGTGGCATTTAATAAAACTGTCTCAAAAGTGATTGACAAGGCACTTACGCCATTCTTCAGAAGTTCTCATCCGGACCGGCATTTTACATCCTTCGACGATTTGTATCTATTGTTCACTAGTGATTAGTGCCAAGAAGCTTGTAGAATTTGATCGCCTTACCATTTTTGTTGATTCCTTGCTAGTTGTTGGTTCGAGGTCAAACATTTTATTTCTACTAGAACATTGGCCCTAGGTCCTAGGATTAAGGCCCGATTGTAAACAATAAAAAATGAAACATGAGCTTGTGAAAGTTGAGCTGCTGAAAGTTGAGGCTCCGTGTGGTGGCGCGCGTCCCATTCATTGATGACGTAATTTTGACATTCTCGTCGTGATATCCATATTTTTATAAACAAATCTTTATCTCCTGGTAAAGATGGTCCTCTTATCCATTATCAAGAAAGTCAAACAAAAAGAAAGAGAAGTCCGGGTTCTGTTCTTGTAAGTACATCACTCGTTGATTCATTTTTATCAATAACTCGTCATCTATTCTTTAGAGGACTTGATAATGCCGGCAAGACGACAGTGCTTAAAAAATTGAAAAATGAAGATGTCAATTCAATTTCACCCACTCTTGGCTTCACGATAACCTCTTTTGCCTATAAAGAGTAAGTGCCTGAATCTCTCGTTCATGTTGTACCTGTGACTGACATTTTTGGCTTGATTCAGTTACATTCTCAACGTTTGGGACGTCGGAGGGCAGAAATCATTGCGAGCCTACTGGAAAAACTATTACGAAGACACAGATGGCCTTGTCTTTGTCGTCGATAGTTGCGACAAACTTCGCCTTTTAGACTGTAAGATGCAGTTGCAGCAAGTTCTCGGTGAAGAGCGTCTTCTTGGAGCCACATTACTTATTCTTGCAAACAAACAAGACATTCAGAACTCTCTCACTTCAGAGGAGATTGCAGAGTACCTCGAACTGGATAAGATCAAATCCCACCATTGGAAAATATTTCCTTGCAGTGCTATAAGCGGTGAAAACATTATCGAGTCAGTCAACTGGATGATCGATGACATCAGCAATCGAATCTTTATTGACTTTAACTAGAAAATGCAGCAAAGACTTTCTGTGATGTTTATTTGATAAACAAAAGTTATCGTGCACTTTTTACTCATCAGTAAGTGCTTCCTCAGCGGCACCGTAGCACCACGGACTCTTCAACAGCTTGCTAATATCGAGTCGTTTCTCTGGATCTGGCTTGAGAAGATCGGTGATCAATTGGGCCAGTCCAGAGGAGAGTCGCTCTCGATGAAGCTCGTACGAGCTAGCCTGTTGACGTTCCACCAGCATTCGAAGGCTCCACTCTTGAAAGGGCAGCCGTCCAGAGTGAGCAGTGGCGTAGAGAATGACCCCGAGACTGTACACCGATGCTCGAAAGGCGTTGTAGGGACGCTTCACGGCGGCGCCCATCTCCTGCGCCAGCACCTCGGGGGCGACAAAGGCCGCACTGGCGCAGAAGGAGGGCACCTGGAGCAGTGGCTGCCGGGGCTGGTAGGGCCAGCAGGAGCGAATGATGGCACCGTCGGCCAGCTTGACCACCGTACGAGCCTCATCAGCGAAGAGCACCTTGCTGCACTTGAGGTTGCGGTGAGCCAGCTGCAGTGAGTGGAGGAAGAGCAGAGCACTGCCCACCTGACAGTACACCGATCGAATGTAGTCCTCAGAGAGGGGCGCTGTCTGCTCCTCCAAGAGCAACTCCTGCAGACTTCCTCCCGGGCAGAACTCGCTGACGAGGAAAAGCTGTGATTTGACAGTGTTCGCAGCAGAGGGAACGGGCAAGCTCTTCCGGTGAATCGCGCGGTACACCTCCACGAGCGACGGGTGCTTGGGCAGCTTCTTCAACACCTCGATAATGCCGTCCAAGTAGCGCTCTTTGGGGTAGGCATCAGTTGGCTTCATGTAAATCTGAATCACCTTGCCCACTGATGACTTTGAGTGCAAGGTGCTTCCGCATAGTCGATGAACGGTGGCTGTACGCGAAGTGAACACACTGATCGTCTGATTGGTGAAGAATTTAAAGTTTTGAGTCATCAACAAATCCTTTACATCACTGGGCAGTTTGGGAGAAGTGGCCATCATGAGATCAAAAGTGGTTTGTCATTTGGTTATTACAGCTGTATTTCTTTCTCTACACTCGCATTGTTTGCGCGTCTTTTTTTCGAACATGGCAAAAGCAACACTATTTTTTTGAAAATCTCCATTATTTTTGGTAAAATCGTTTCCGATTACCGCAATCATGAGAGTGTATAGTTCTCGGCGCTGTAGGTTTTCACCGCCACGTTCGAAATAGGCTGGCAATGGCAGTGGCGGCAACAAAATCTACCTGGCACCGAGCGTCTCCATTGAAGCCTGACACATGAATGATTAACCTGTATAGTAGTAATAAGCACCTCTTTTCAGCAGTCTCTCTCCCTCTTGTTCAGTTCCCCCATCACCACTGGAACTTTACCTTGAACGGCGGCCAGCCAGTCAGCACCGTTAGTCTGTTGGCCAAGAATACAACAATGCTTGCAAGTGGATGATGGCCAGCAAACCGGAATGTCTGTCTGTGTCAGTGTCAGAGAGTAGTGTGCCCCTCTGCCAAAGCCCGGCTACAAGTCAGTGTGATATAGTGTGCAGTGAGAAGTGCAGCCTACACAAGAGGACCCACTGCCAGCACCAGTAATTTCCACTTTGCCATTGCCGCGTCCGGACCTACTGCCGCAGCAGACGCTGCCAGCTGATTGAACCGTATCCGCACTGTGTCTGTACACTATATAGTGCCCCCACTTCACGTCTTCACTGCGCCGATTGGCAATCATTCTCGAGACAGACACTGCCTGGAAAGCATCCATCCTGTTCCACTGCGGCACCCCCATCTGCGATTGCTCTTCCATCCGCAGAAGCGGCTGAATTAGTGAAACCACCCAATAATACCCGATACATCGTCTACTGCAGCAGACGCATTCGCATTCGCCGACGACATAGCGGCAAAGCCAATTTTTCTGTGTGTGTGTGTGTGTTTCGCTGACGGATTAAGCATTGCCACTGCATTATGTAAGCAGCATCATCTGAAGAAGAAGTGCTGAAGTGCTGAATCTCTGCAGAAGGGTGCTGACTGGATGAATCACCACACTTGCCTCTGAGTAAACAAATACACCCTTTGCAAAACAAAATGTGCTGAATTTATTGCCCACTTCAACGACACTGACGATCAGCCATAAATCTCAGTTTGATATTGATTCGCCTAACGGTTGTTTCGCTTCCTCGAGTGCCCTCATTCAGCCCAAATCATTTTTCGGCGAGCTTTTCCGCAAAGATGAGCTCTGGCAAGTCGCCGCGAATTGCCATCGAGAGTGTTCCACCCTTGGCGTCCATTGACGAGACGGACGATGATGATCTAAGTGGGACTAGTCCACGAACCAATGTCAACTTTATCCCTTCCTCGTGCAATAAGAATCTGGTCATACTGACCAACAGTGCCGCAGCAGTGCCACCAATCACTGAAGCGCATCAGTGTCCCTCGAGAAGCAGCGTCTTCAGCCCTGAGAGTGATGACTTTGGCTGTCTGACGGTGACTGCCGCCGAAGAAGAGCTTGCCGACACTGGCTTCTTCTCCTCCTCCATTAGCTGCAGCTCCAAGCGCAGCTCCATTGATTCGACCAGTCTTCCAGTGGGTACCCTCTACCCAGGCATCACTTTAGTGCCGCAGTGCCTCCACCAGCAGAGAGCGGATAAGGATGAGGATGAGGATGAAGACCAGCTGATGGACGACTTCTTCGACACTCGCTGCCAGCACTCAATGCCCAAGTCAATGTCTCGCTTCACCGTGGCCAGCACCCCCGGGGATGAGCCCAGCACACCGGCTGTTCTGGGCAGCCAATCGCCCGATCTGTCCAACTCACTGGAAGACCTGGTCAACTGCTTTGATGATAAGGTAAAGTGCTGCCTGGTGAACTACCAAGAAAATGTCTCCACATTAGCGCCCGTTCAGATGCGCTCTCCGGAAGAGTACATTCGCGAGCGACCGTAAGTTGAGAGAGCACACAGTTTAATATGGCATTGGGTGCTAAGCAAACGCTTGTGTGTTTCCTTTTCTTTACTTTTCCCAAGCAGAGCGTGGTGCACACTGACAGGAAACTATGGAAAGAACCTGCCTTCAGTCTGGAGTGAAATGTCACCCGAAAGTTGTCACCGGACGGAAGTTGTCAGCAGTTCAGGTGACGGGGATGAGTGCACTTCAGATCTACTGCTAGAGGATGCAGCGGAAGAGGAGGCCAGGCTGAAGCACCTCATTGATGTGTGCCTTAAACTGGACCGCAGCGAGCCCATTAGAACTGCTGAAGACATTTTGGAGGAGATTTCGAATCTGTTCTTGCCCGGAAGCGATTTGACATCACTCTCTCCTGAGCACTCTCTAACTGACATGCCCATCCGGCGGATGTCATTCTACCGATTCTCACTGGAAAAACTGAAAAACCTTTCGCTGGATCAGCTGCAGGACTTGAACGAGGACTTGGAGACAAAGGTGCAGAGGCACTCAGAGGTGCTGGTGAAGCAGTTGGCGAGGCGAGATGAGCTTGAGTTTGAGAAGGAGCAGAAAAATGCCTTTATCTCTCTGATGCTCTCACTGCAGAACCGAAGAAAGGTGTACTTCCAGGAGGTGCAGGCAAAGGGCCTAGAACAGTCAACGCCAACTGGCGTCAGGCGGAAGCTGCGCTACCTGACCACTGTTATACCTTACAACAGTGGCCAAGCGGCGGACAATGTGCCGGTGCTGCAGGTGCTCATTAAAAGTAAGTGCTTGCACTCAATTTCCGTTCAGCTCTAATCTCCTTCCTCCCCTGATTAGTACTGAAAGCAATGCTGGAGGACAGCCCCACCGTACCTACCCTTCTCACCGACTACATCCTCACCCACATTTGCCCATCAGAGTCGTACAGCAGCAGCAACAGCAACTGCGGCATCACTGCCTCCTCCTCCTCTGAGCAGCAGCAGTCGACGTACCTTCGATCTGCACTTCGATCCCTAGCCCGAAGTGGCCAGCACTCCCTGGGCACTGTCTCTGCCGCCAATGCCACCGCCTTTGCCCAGCTGACCTCCACCCTCAACAGCAAACTGAAAGCCGCCGCTCGTCGGTCATTTTCATTCACCGCAGCTAAAGGCGAATCAGCAGCAGCATCATCAGCGGCGCACTCTGGCACTCACTGTGGCACCGTACTGTGCCAAAACAACAACAACCCAGAGGCCGGCAACTCACGGAAGGGCTCGCTGTCCGGAGCAGTGCAGACCTATGACACCTGCAATGCCATTGTCGCCTGATTCCGAGGTGCGCTGGGAGTGTTGCCACTTTGGCGGTGACACCTCTCACACAAACAATTGTTAAGTTTTGCCGTGTGTTTTCCCTTTGAGTGTTCTATCAATTTGGCTGTCCCTTCTTGTCGAGCACTTCACTGTGAGTGTGTGAATTTTTTCCTCCTTCACCCAGGGCAATAAATAAATCACCAAACTAAACACGAATTCAATAAGGTATGCAGTGTTGTTTACCATTTAAAAACAACGCATTTATTTAGAAAACAAACTTAAAAAATAATTGGAAATTAAAATAATCAGACCTAGTGCGGATGAAAAGTAGTGCTTGCTGCTGTACAGTGACAGCAATATGTACAATAAAATCAATAACCTTGCATTTGTTTGTCACTTAAAAGCGGACTGTGGCCCAGAGCTGCCTGATGGAAGGGGTGAAGAGTGGCCGTTTAGCGCCTGTTGCTGTATATGCTGATCGACGAGTCGCTTTCTTTTATGCAAATTCGCCACCATTTCGTTAGCCTTCACCTTGGTCAAGTCGCGATTTTGCCACCGCTTCAGTTGACTCGCTGTATTTTGACCTTCCTTCAGTAGATCCTTCTCCCAGTTGTCAAGAGCATTTGTGTAGTTTAGCATCTCTGGCAACGTGTTAATGTCATCACCGGCTGAAGTAGCTTTTTTGGAATTGGCAGCAGAACTTTTGGAAGTTTTTAAGCTAGAACCAGTAGTTGACTCATTAGGCCCACCTACGTTACTCCCGCTCAATGCAAAGTTGATCAGGCGATGAAATCTTTGCGTATAAGTGTCAATAAGGCTTTTGGCAACATCTTCACTTTCAGGTAGGTTCATTGTCGAGAGGTGCTGCCCTAATTGGTAAAAGTTTGGACCCAGTTTATTAAGGTTGACGCAATTTGCATCCGCCTCAAGAATTTCCCGATACGTGTGATTGAAGCCCTTTGGAATGGTCACATTAACCACTTGATCTGCGTTCAATTCTTTAACAATCCAAAGGGGTAACTCTACGTAAGAAAGATGTAAAGAGCTTGAGCTGGGAAAGAGCATTAAACAACATACCTAACTTCGTTCCCTTAACCAAGTTATCATCTTCTGCCCCGGGGTCAAGGAACCCCAACTTTGGTATCGTTCTATTGAAGGTGACTGCAACTCGAGTTGACTGTGACAGTATATCGTCCATGTCAAAGTAGTTTTCACAGTAAAAGATGTCCCGGTTTGAGCCACTTGACGCGGGGGAGGATCGAGACTGCAGAAATGAGTCCATTGCCGGGCCTTGGAGACTGCTGCGGCGTCGAGGGCGCCGGCGATGAGGACTGAAGAGGGAGAGAGATGAGGCGGCTTTGTCAACAAAGCATCAGTAGTGCCCACCTGCAGTAAGTTGCATCTTCCCGCCCATTCGCGCAAAAAGTTGCTCCAACGCTTGCGCGTCCTACTGTTGACTGCACTAGACGGTGCTGCCCCTCTCTCTACAGTGAAAGTGAACGGGGAAAACTGGCAACGACTGGTGAGTAGCTCCGCCTCTGTTCTGAGCGCCTCTGTTTGGTGCCTTCAAACAGCGCTAAACAACGTTGCCTCTGCGCCTGGACGACTTCAAGCATCATTTGTCCTGTGTGTTTGAGTGTGCGAGTGTGTGTCTGTCTCTGTGTGCCTCAGCACTTCATGTCAACTGCATTCCCTAGGCCCAGCGATGGATGCTTTTCTCAAGCCCCGACCTCCTCACTGTCAAGACTTTGTTGTAAGTAACCCCATTGTGCTCGGATAGCTATAAACCTTGCCTTTTTACCTTTTTAATTCTCAAATGTTTCTTTTTCTTTCTTCCTTTCAACAGCCCAAGTTCTATAAAAGCGTCATCGATGACGTCGTTAGTAATGTGCGCGAATTATTCCTTGACGACGGAGTCGATGAACAGGTGATTCAAGAGCTCAAGAAGCTTTGGGAGGAAAAGATTGCCGAAACGAAAGCAACCGATCACCCCACTGTTGCTCAGCCGAGCACTACCACGACAAACAGTAAATCAAATAACTCCAAAAAATCTGCTGCAGCAGCGGCGGCGGCTGCAGCGGCCGCAATCGCAGCCGCCTCTTCGAATTCAACGTCAGCGGCTACTTCAAATTCATTAAATGCTGCCGCTGCTTCTGGGGCTACTTCGAGTTCATCAGCTGCTGGAGGACAGACAAGTGTGATCAAATCTAATCCAAACCATGTGAAGAACGGTCCTTCAAACAACAGCCCCGTCGGGCGAGTTAAGGATGATTCGCAGCAAAATGACCAACCAATGGGCACTGCAGCAACTAGTTCTGATCGGCCGGCAATTGTAACTTATAATTCGCCCTCTTCCTCCTTGTCCCCGGTTATTGTCAGCTCTGCTTCGGGGGTTTCTGGTTCTTCCTTACCTTCTGCCACTAACTCTACATCTCTAACTATGGGCACTGCTAGGCTCCTCACTTCTGCACCACATGGCCATAAAAAGCGCATTCTTTCTTCTGCCTTTGCTGACCGCAATGTAGCCCAGTTTAAACCAGTTTTTCAAGAGTTAGTGTTATAATGTTTTCTTTTATTTACAGCAGGAAATTAACAAATATCCAGCACTTGTCAACTCTGCAACTGGTCAAAAAATGGTTTTATTACCCCAACATAGCGGTTCTTTTGTGATGGTAAGCAAATCCGGTATTTAATCGTTTTATACAATTCATTATTATCATCGATTTTCAGGGAATGCCAGGAAATCCTCAAGCTACAAGCTATGTTTTGACACAAGAAATGCTGAGTCAAATGGGCTTTCAAGGTGTCTCAAACAACGCTTTCAATCTTACAGCCGGACAACCTCTGCTTCCTCAAGGTTTGTGCATTTTATTTAAATCAGTTTAGTTTTTGTAAAACATTGTCTTTTTTATCGTCAGGTCTCCCCAGTACGATACAGTACGCTGCTCGTGCGGCTGCTCCAATATCGCAACAGGCAACTATTGGCTTTGTACCAGGACAGGTGGTCGGCCAAACACCAGGCCAAGCGCCAAATGCAGTCGCCAACGCTCGCGTTGCTCAGCTGGACGGCCACAATGACGACTCCAGCAGTGATGATGATGACGAGGACGAATACCGAGACAATGACGACGATGATAATGACGATGAGATGAACGACGAGGAAAACGACGGTGGAATTGAAGATGAGGTACCGATTGCTACTGCTCTTTACTGTTTACTGAAACTACTTTTGCATTTTTTGGAACAGGAGCCGCTCAACTCTGGCGATGATGTCAGCGACGAGGATCCCAATGAATTATTTGACACTGATAATGTGGTCGTCTGTCAGTACGACAAGGTGAGCGTTGGCGATGAGTTTCTTTTTCAATAACTGATATATCAACACTATTTGTAGATCACCCGAAGTCGTAACAAGTGGAAGTTCCATTTTAAAGATGGAATCATGAACCTTCACGGAAAAGACTATGTATTTCAGAAGGCCGTTGGCGATGCAGAATGGTAGTTTATTAGCGGTTATGGTATTTCACTTTTAATAATATTTAAATAAATAAACTGTACAATACATAAATGTTAAGGTAAAACACTGTTACCCTTTTAAGCCTTGGTCTGGCGATACCCGTCGAGCCTTTTTTTCACTGAAATGATTTAAAGCTTATAACTGTAATAAACGCTGATATGAGTAGCAAAAATTGCTAAGCTTAAAAACTCTGAAGTAAAAAAGATTTGGGGTTATTTGGAAAGTCTGCTGGAAGCTAGCTACAGATGACTGCAACTAACAATGGAAAAGGCACCTGAGAGTGCAAATCAGATTAGGCAGCTGATTTCCCGGTCCCTGCTGGCACACTAGCCCACTCAAGTTGAGTTTATCAACCCCACAGTGACTGTGTCTTGCGGTGCGCCACTGCCTTGCACACATGTTTGCGTGGAAACTCCTCACACGGTGAGTCGCTCCCGTCGATGCTAACTCGCTCTTTCGAGCAAAAACAAACTCTCTGCATCGTGCCACCACTGCGGGTCTCATCGTCGTCTCGTCGCCAAGTCTCCAAATTCATTTCAGAGTCAGCTCGCCGCGCATACTTTGACCATTTCAACCATTGCCCTCAACATCCTCACATCGACTTTATAGGTAATTTAGGTAATTTGACAGTCTTTTTTCTGTGCAATAAATCTCAGCAACCCAACTGTAGCTATATAATGCTCCCAATGACTCACAAGTTTTATTTGCTGCGTTGTTTGTGTACTGCTGTCAAAACATCCTCTCTCCTTTGTGTACCTATCATCAGCATTTCTAATTAGCACTTTTTGTGATCACAGAGAAGAACGACCAAACGGAGAACCAGAAAAATGGTCGATCACGAACAAAAGGGCGATCAGTTTTTGGAAGATGCCGACAAGAAGCTCAAAGGAGGGAGCGGATTCTTCTCCATTTTCTCGTACGTCTCACTTAACCTTGAAAGTTTTGCTGATTACTAATAATCGATCGTTTCTTTCTCAATAGAGGTGGATCTAAAGTAGATGAAGCTATTGATCTCTGCGTACGCGGAGCAAACTCTTATAAAATTGCAAAATCTTGGAGCAGTAAGTAACAGGGCCAAAGATACAGGTTGTTTGTTAAAACTAGCGAAACCTTCTCGTTTCCTTCATCTTCAGAGGCTGGAAATGCATTTGTGAAAGCCGCCGATCTTCACCTGCAGCAAAACAACAAGCACGATGGTGGAACGCTCTACGTCGATGCAGCAAACTGCTTCAAAAAAGTGGATCCAAGTAGGGCTATCAAGTGTCTGGAGAAGACGATCGAGTTGTTCCAGGACATGGGCCGGTTCACTACCGCTGCAAAGCACCACATATCCATCGCCGAGATTTACGAGAGCGATCTGGTCGACTTTGAGAAAACCGTTCTGCACTACCAGACCGCCGCCGACTACTACCAGGGAGAGGAGTCAAAGGCCAGTGCAAACCGATGCCTACTGAAGGTAGCTCAATACTCGGCTCTAAACGGAGACTTCCTAAAGGTAGGCACTGTAATTGTCGTCAGATCAGCATTAGTAAACAACTGCTGTCTCTTGCTCTCTAGTCTGCTGAAATATACGAGCGAGTTGGACATTCCTGCATTGAATCACCGCTGCTGAAGTATTCCGCCAAGGAGCACTTCTTTCGTGCTGCTCTCTGCCACCTGTGCATCGACCCGGTCGATTGCTCCATTTCCATCAAAAAGTACGAGGATGCGTTTCCTCGCTTCACCGAGTCTCGAGAGTGCAAACTGGTGACAGCACTGCTGCAGAAGATTGAAGAACGCGACACCGACGGTTTCACCGCTGCCGTGGCCGACTACGATTCCATTTCCCCTCTGGACAGCTGGTTCAGTAATCTGCTTCTTCGCATCAAGCAGAGCATTGACAGCGAAGATGACATGAAGTGAGCCTGCTTAGTAGTTCACGCTGGGAGGAAAACTAACGATAATTCTCTAACAATAAGAATAATTTGAACTTGATCATTAAAACACCTGCTATTGTCTGTAAATTACCTGCAGCTATTTCTGTGTTCACTTCTTTTGGGCGCTCCTAGCGCCACCTTTATACGCTGTGTTTGCACTGTGTAAATTGGCGTTTTTTGAAAAGGCACGTGGCTTGGTTCTGTGAGTTGATGTTGCAGATTTGTTTACGATTTTCCTGAGCAATTCAAGACAACATGAAGACTAAAAGTAGGCCTCTACTCGAGCCGACTATGGGCGGTGGCCTTCAGAACACCGACGACGATGTGCTGAACCAGCTGAGCAGATTTGAGTCCAGAGATCCACAGCAAAAGCAGTCTACATCGAGAGGAGCGAGGCAGCCGAAAAAGCGCAAGTTGAAGCAGAAAAAGTATGATGAAGAGGAAGAAAAGCTGCTTGAGAACATTATTTTTGGCGATCGAAGTGACATCATCAGTCGTATTGATCAAAATGTGGATCTAATCTCCGTAGACACCTCAAAAGACAGTGCTGGAAAAGTAAACAATGCCGATGAACTGCAAAATCATCTGTTCATCGTTGACAAAGCAGGGGACAGCAATCTTCTTGCTGACGATGACCACCAATACCCACAAACTAGTGGAACCGACCGGAAAAAGAACATTCTTTACGAGCTAAGCGACGATGATGAGTTTTTCTCTTCAGAAAGGCCAAAGTCAGAACTGACTGAGGAGGAAGCAACCGAAAAGAAGCCTGCTTGGGAAGATGAGGACGATGAAATCAGAGCTGAGGAGATGTTTGACAAGAAGAAGTACCCGAAACGAGTGAATTCAGATGATCATTACAAAGAGTACTTGGAGAGCAAATTCACTGCCGTCTTTGAGCCGCCATCATGGGCACAGAAAGCACTGGAAAAGAAGGATAAAAAGAAAAAGCGTCCTCACGGATCGGTGTCAGAGTCTGATGAAAGTGGCGACTCGGACGATGATAATGAGCTGAACAGGATGGAGCGAACAGCTCGAGATTACAGCCAACAAAGGAGCGCCGTTCAGGAGCTTGATCGTGAATTTCTGCGCCTGAAGAGGTGTACTCACCTGAATTACTCGAGTCGCGTCAAGACGGCACTCAACTGCATCAACTTTCACCCCAACTCCACTGTCGCTCTGGTCGGCTCTCGCGTTGGCCTCGTTCGTCTCTTTCAAGTGGACGGCGAGGAGAACGCCATTCTGCAGTCGATTTACCTCAAAGGATACCGCCTCTGTGACGCCAAATTTCTCTCTTCGAATGGCCGCGAGGAGATCATCGTCGGCTCTGATGGCTCTTCGCCCAACTCCATTGGTCTTTGCTACTACTACGACATGATTGCCGGCAAAATAGTGCGAATCAAGCTGGAGAAGGGCGGCCATCAGCGGTACTCTCTGCGCGGCTTTCAGCTGTCCCCGGACTCGCAGTACCTGGCTGCCTGTGACAACAACGGGCAGATCAACATTCTTTCGGCGGGCAGCAAGGAGCACATTGCCGAGTTGAAGATGAACGGAGATGTCGACTGTCTGGCCTTCAGTCCCGACTCTCGGTACCTGGTGTCGCACGGCAAGGGCAACGGCTGCCAGGCCTACGTCTGGGACATTCGCAACATTCGCTCCGGTGGTGGCGGTGGCTGTGTGAATCGCTTCACTGACCTGGGCACGGTTGAGGCGACCAGTCTGGCGGTCAGCTCCAGTCTCTGCGCGATCGGCTCCAACATGGGCTACGTGAACCTGTACAACCTGGAGGACATTGTTAAGAAGGCCGAACCGCAGCCGATCAAGTCGGTGTCCAATCTGACGACGGCGGTCACCTCGCTGCGCTTCAATCACGACGGCCAGCTGCTGATGATGGCCTCCGGGAACAAGGACGACGCCATTCGCTTTGTTAACACTTGCGTCGGTCGAGTGTACAAAAACTTTCCCGCCTACGTCGGCGGACACAGCGGAAAGACCTACGGCCGCATCTACGACATTGCCATTTCGCCGCACAGCGGTTTCGCCGCCTGGGCCACCGGCAAGGGCACGGCACATCTCTTTCGCATCAACGACTATTTCAACTATTAAGCAAATAAATTCTTTCCACAGTTGTACAAAGTTGTACTGTGCTTATGCAATTTTGAAAAGTGCTTTATGATACGTGATTTGAGTAATGTGGCGTGGTCTGTACAGGCATGTGTGAGTTAAAGGGGGAGAGAGTGTTTGCGATCAAATGATCGATGAACGTTAAAACTTGAGCTTTTTCATTAAAAGGTATATGTTTTTGTCCACTTCAAAGCTGTGCAAGTTGTTTGAGTCCCCCTGCAGGCGCATGAGAAGTCCTCCAAAGGAAGCATAAGCGCCCATTCGCAGTGTTTCAGCCGAGCTCTCGTCGCCTTCAATGCGGTAAATCTTGCCGTACATCACGTAGTCAAAGCTGTCACTCCGGTTGGGCGTATCATCGCGAGGGTTCCACTCGGCGTCGTCGGGATAGCCCTCTTCATTTAGTGTCGAGGCGATTTGCAGGCGAAACTTGTCGCCAAAGTCCATCGGGTAGATCTGCGTGTTTACGTCCAAAATGAGGTCCATCTTAAATGACTCTGACTCACAGTGCAGCCGACTGCACCGGTCAAACTTCTTTCCATCAGGGTCGATGTCCTTCACGTCGAAGATGTCCTCAAAGATGACGTCTGACATTGTTGGATCTGATATTAAACAGAAAAAAGTCGAGCCAAGGTTGGGAGTTCGGAGCGGCTTTTGCGGCTTCAAATTGAGGCGCGACAACAATCACACGCTTCTCGGCCAACTTTTGGTTTGATCCCGCTCATAAAGAGAATGACGAAGAGTTTGGCGCAACCTGTCGTCCAAGATCGGCAGTTCAGGCCGCGCATCAACGGGAGTAGAGATAGGTAGGGGATTGCTGCTGAGCTGTTGGAGAGTAACCTTTTCCTCACTGAGGTACTAATGGGAGCAATTATTGTCAACGCCGGCAAATGGCGCAAAACGGTGGCAGACAAGGGGGCGATAAGAGAATGGGCCAGTGGCCGCGGTAATGAAGTTGACCTCGCTCTCAGCTGACAGACTGCTGGCAAAAGTAGGCGAGCGAGTAGCTGGCGAGTTCAGAGGATCCGCTGAAACCGGTGGCGCCTTCAGCGCAGTGGCGCTTCTAGTGCCAGCAGTCAAACTGATGTTGTTTTGATGTTGCTCTTGGAATCATCCACTCTCTCCCTCTCCCTAATCTGGTCGCTTTCCTCAGCCTTTGAAGTAATTTGAATCCCTTCGAATGTAATTTATCACTGAGCACCATCGATCTCCAGTCTCGTGACTGGGCAGAGTCGTACTAAACTGCCCGGACTGGGCAGTCTAACGCCGACGTCAACATCGACGACTTGTAATCAGCAACTGCAGCACTAGCAGCAACAACAACAACAAACATCGAGCAAAACGATTAGTGATAGCAACAAACACCCAGCCATCAGCCGGCCATCTAAATGGCCATACCATCGTCATCGTTACCTTGCACCAAGTAAGCACCAATTTACATTCTACCTGCACAGGCCAAATCATAAAAAACGTTTAAGAATTCATAGTTTGCTTTTCAGTTATTTTGACTTGGGTGTGTTATTTGAGCAAACAGTTTGAGTTAAGTATGACTGTGAGTTAGTGTGTTTGAACGATAAGGATTAGGTTGAGTTTTATATTGCAGTGTTGTGCCAAAGCAGAGATCGCGCCTCTCTGTTAACATATTTGTCAACACAATCAACAAGAAATCGGAACTACTTGCTGAAAAGTTTTTGCAAATAGTTGCCGTATAGATTGCATACTGTAAACCACTACTCTTTATACATTCTGAAGGAACCGACAAAACCAATCCAAAACGCATGAATAAAAAGCGACAGTTTATTGTAAGTTGATCTGGAAGTGAGTAGTATTGAGCCTGTGTTCTCGTTATCACCATTTACGGGCTTTTGTTTGCATTTCTTGCTGCTTGGCCAGGCCCCACAGTGTAATTGTGTCGATCACCGACCGATGAGCCAGACAATCACATTACACGCACGACATCAGCATCGGCTGGTGATAATTGAAGTTAATTACACATCAAATAGGGGCACAACCAGCACTACCAGACAACCAGACAACCCACTGGCTGCTGCTACGAAGCGCACCTCGAGCCAGTGAGTATCCCCGAAGCCGCGACCACTGTCACCACCACCGTATCCGTTGTCCGGTATTTGCCATTTGCCCTAGATCACCTCGCTCGCCGTGGGTGATACACAACCTCTGGCGAAGTTCTCACCGACACAGCAAGTACGTGGAGGCAGAGGCGACACTCTACCCAGACAGTCACATACGACCAATCGTCAAGCGATATTTTGATGACGGCGATGCTCTTCTAGTCACTGATTATTATACTTCAAAAAGTGTCTGCCATTGCCTCATATCGCACACTGGTGAAATGCTATAGTCTTCTCCTTTGGAGAGCCGCGGCCATCACACTTGGCTGGTTTGTGTCTCATGGTGCTTGGCGCCCTGCTGCACCGAGCGTGAAGAAGGAGCAGAAAACTCTTTTTTACCAGTAGCCAAAAGCAATCACACAGGCCAACTACTGGGCTGACACAAAAGAAGATGAAGAAGATGCGACGCGCTTTATTGTGAGACACACAACACACCGAACAACACATGACACAATACGGCGGCGGCGGCGGCTTCACGTAATGTGCAATCAATGAATCGTAACTCGAGTGGAGTACCTCGCAAGCAAACACACTGAGCCAGCCAGTCGATCGACCGACCATCTAATTTCCCGAGTCGAAGATGTGTGGAGCTAAATAAGTGTGTAAGCAAGTGCATCTGTGGTCTTGATTACTTTGGCACTTTGGTGCTCCCTCATCTGCACTGGTCCATATTACTGCCGCCATCAGCAGAATCGTGTCTTTCTCCTCCTTATCAGTGTCTTCTTTCCCACTGTCATTGCCTACTGTGCAAGCTGTAGCAATATTGTGCCGTCGACAGCAGCAGCAGCAGCCAATTGAAGCATCTCAGCAATTCCCCCACATCAGTGCGCCAATTCCTGTCATCCACTTGGCATTCGCTGCGCCTGCCATACTGAGTCCCCCAACAGTCGACCGCAACTCTTCTACGACTGTCTGTGTTTACATCGACACTGCAACACTTCGACCGATATATTTCGTCTCCTGTCTTCCGTCTCCTCTTTCATGCCTCCCCGCCGCATTGACACTACCCAATACTAGTTGAGTGCTTCTCAGTGCGGACTGATTTTATGCCTCCGTTCAGTCAACACAGCCCTACCTTCTCTACAGGAATATTAACTAACATCAGAATATGTACCTTTTTAACTTTGCTTGCGTTGATTTGTTTTGCCATTCACCACTAATGATGATTTACTTTGTGTTTTACAGTTTACATCAAGTTGTTGGCATTCCTCTCCTTATCAGCTTCAAAGCGTTTGGCGCATTCAATGCGGACTGAGTCATAATCACTAAAACAGATCGGTTTGTCTAAATGCACGTTTGAAAGCACTGTTACATATCAACTGACGGCGTTTTTTCTTTGTTTAGGTCTGTTCAGCTCATAAGCTACTTATTAGCTACATCAAATGAAAAAGCTAAAAAAATGTTGATTGTGCAAGCAAGCATCTGTGGTACTTGCCAGCTCCCTTACGTCATTTCTGATATCACTTGTCGCTAGGGACCTTGAGGAAGTAAAGATAGGACAGCATTCTCCGTCTTTGGACCCAAACATTTCTCTGCGTTATTGTGAAAGACTAGCTAGCTCCTTGTTATGTGTGAATTTGTCTGTGATCGTCGCTCATCGTTTGTGCTACAGCCATAACGCCTTCAAAACACAATGTTTTTGTGCAATCATTCAGTTCAACTTTCATTGCAGCCCCTAACTGAAGCTTCACCCTTTAGACCAACGTCCTCCATTCACCATCTCATCGACCCAACTCGCAACTAGCTCAACTTGCTTTGTTCAAGCAACATTACCAAACTTTGTTATATTATTTTTAAGCTTTCATCGCTGAACTGCTCGCAATACGATGGCCATCTCCTATTCGCCTTCCACCTCTAGCTCATCTACGTCTAATGGTCACCAGTTGGACATCTCTCGGCGCAATCCACAAGAAGAGTATGACCTTATAAGCAGGGTCGGCTCTGGTACCTATGGCGACGTCTACAAGGTAAAGTAGAGAACTGTTGTTGTTATTTCTACTCTCATTCTGTTCGACAACTAAACATTGGAAAATCTAGGCGAAACGTCTTCTTACCGGGGAAACGGCTGCCGTGAAGATTATAAAACTGGAACCTGGCGATGATTTCAGTATAATACAGCAGGAGATTCGAATGATGAAGGACTGTTTACACCCAAATATTGTTAGATTCTTTGGGTCCTATCTCCGCCGTGATAAACTGTGGATATGCATGGAGTTCTGTGGCGGTGGCTCGCTGCAAGACATTTACCACTGCACGGGGCCGCTAAGTAAGACAAGCTTTCTATGATTAATTTTGTACTGAGCTCAACTAACTGTATTGTTTTTTACCTTCCAGCGGAAGACCAGATTGCCTACGTTATTCGTGAGACTCTGAAAGGAATTCACTACCTGCATCACGTGGGGAAAATCCACCGAGACATCAAGGGGGCCAACATTTTGCTCACCGAAGACGGCGACGTCAAGTTGGCTGATTTTGGCGTTTCTGCCCAGATCACGGCAACAATGAGCAAGCGAAAGTCCTTCATCGGCACCCCCTACTGGATGGCACCGGAAGTGGCGGCGGTGGAGCGAAAGGGCGGCTACAATCACCAGTGTGACATCTGGGCCATCGGCATTACCGCCATCGAGCTGGCCGAACTGCAGCCACCCATGTTTGACCTGCATCCAATGCGAGCCCTCTTTCTCATGTCAAAGTCGGGCTTCAAGCCTCCCACGTTAAAGGACAAATCGCGGTGGTCGCTGGAGTTTCACAATTTTGTCAAGTTGGCTTTAACGAAAAATCCAAAGAAACGACCTAATGCTGAGAGACTGCTGCTGCATCGATTCGTCTTTCCAAGGCCAGAGCTCCACAAGGAGCTGATGAAGGAGCTTCTGGAGCGACTAAACAATCCACAAAGTTACCAAGTGTCACCCACTGGTGATGATGAGGAGGAGGAGGCGTTTGAGGAAGCCTCGCAGTACCTCCCTCCACAAAGGATATCTTCTAAACGTTCGGTACGAGTCAAATCTCCGAAGTCTAAATTTTTTGTTCAGAAGCATTCAGAAGTAAAGCTTTTTCAGACGATGAGGAAAGCGAACTAACGATTCTTTTTATATTCTCAATTTCCCCCTTTTATCCTTCTGCTTTCCCACTGGATAGTATGTGCCTGAGATGTCAAGTGCAGCAAACCAAGCGAGCAATACTCGGAATGAATCAGCAGCCGCCTCCGAAGTGTCTTGGGCACTGCAGCAGTCCAACGATCCCTCCGCCTCGGTCTCTTCCGCTTACGCTCATTCCGCCAGCACCAGCAGTAACAGCGCCAGCAGCGTCTCCCCATCGCAGCTGGCACTGCATTCTGTCCGTCAGTATTCCACGCCGGCTCCACTGGTGGCATCCAGGCCCAGCAATGCACCAGCACCACTTGCGTCCTCATCAGCCAGTCATCACCAAGTGGCCGATCTCGAGGGGCCCTCTGAGAGGCAGCAGTCGGCCGTTGATTCGAGTTCTAGTGGCAAGAGCTCCTACTTGAATGTAAACTGTGATATACTCCCATCTTCATCTTCGAAGAGCAATGAAACCGGCAACTGTGGACGAAAGTAAGTCCTTCCAGTTTGGGAATTCGCTTTTGTGCATTTTTGTAGCTAGTTTTTATAGTTTTAGGGATCTTAATTTCCTCTAGCATGCCTCTCTTTTTTGCTGTGCTTTGTGTCTGTCTCTCAAAAATCCTTCTAAATGCATTCTTTATCTTTTTCTTTCACTTCACCTATCTCCATCTATCTCCTTCAATGCGGTTCCAATTCGTAGTGATGTTTTGCTTAGAAGAAGGTTTGTAGATTTATTCAAAACTTTTTTGCATTATTTTCTTGTTTATCACTAATGTTCTTATACAACTTTCATATTTTTTAACTGAACTAATGTTCTCTTTTTGCAGGTCATTACTGGAGATTGTCGACGAGGAGCTTCTGCAAAGGTTTGTGTGTTGCCTTGCCCATAACAAGTTACCCTTGCTAATTAATCGCTTGCAATTTCTACTTTTCTTTATCCACCTTGCGCTTCTCTCACTCTCTTATTGGCGACAATTGCTGAATGATTGACCATTCTTACTTTCCCCTAACCACTTGGCAAATATTAATCATTTCATTGCACGCTACCTACTTCATGCTTGCCATCCTTCTGCCTGTTGTCTTGCTCTGACGTCCATTGCAGAGGTCACATGGATTCTCTGACGGCATACGACAAAGCTTTACATCTCTATTCCTCTCAGTAAGCACATCTTAATGCTTCAACTTGACTCTACATTAATTGTCTCACTCACTGCATTCACCGTACTCTAACTATTTGCATCTTGTTTTTGTAGGCAAACATTACCACTCGATTCATCGTCAGTTCAACACAAGGTAATATACTGTTTGCTACTCATATATGCGTTTTGTTCTTTTATTTTCCGTTTGTCCCTTTGTTCATATCGTTTCACCCTAACTGTACTAACGACTAACCAAACTAACCTAACCTTGTTGCTCTAACTCTATCACTTTCAATCCATGTGTTCGACTCCATCAGTCGGACCATTCGCGTCACAAGCACTTCAGCCAGCATCACCGGCAGCGAAGTGAATCCAACCTTTTGTCACCCTCGCGCAGAATGAACCATTCGCCGGCTGCCGCTGCCTTCTCTGCCTTTGGCTCAGTCTCTCAGTACTCGGACGGTCAGTTGAGGAAGGCGTCGTCTTCTTCCTCGCGGTACTACGACTTAGAGTGTGCCAGCTCGGAGCTGACTGCCTCTCCTCGTCGACTGGCCTCCGAGTACCGGGGATGGAACAGAGAGAGTGATCTACACTCTGTGCCATTTGGAATGAGAGGCAAAGAAAGCGTTCGGCCGTATGCATCACCACTTGTTGGCTCGACCAGCCGAACAGCACGAATGGACGAGCCACTGGTGCCCAGGCCCACATTCACCAGACCTACCTCAGCCACAAGTGCAGGTGGTGGCGGCAGCTCTCTGGTCTATTCTTCCTCTTCTGCTGCGTCTTCAGCGCCTATCTCAAAGAACTACCCACTACCGGCACCAGCCTCCACCGCTTCTGCTGCTGCTTCTGCTCACTTTAGCATTTCGGCGCACGAGTTGTACTGCGGCGATTCTTCGAAGGTCTTTCCCAATGGATCACCGTACCATTGCTTGCGTGCAGGAGACTCGGTCGCCGGCTCCGCTCATGTCTCCACGAGAGGGGCCAACTATTACGATAACAACCGACGCCGTCCAAAGTCAGTCATCTCGGCCGACTCTTCGGAGGCCGACTACCCAGGATATCTCGACTGGAGTGCAGAAATTGTAAGACGTGGCACTGTTTGTTGTTGTCTCATCAGACCTGCTCTAGTGCTAATGTCTTCCCTAGTCTGTTTGTCTAGTCGTTTTTATCTTGTATTTGTCTTGCTTTCCCTTTCTTTCTTTCTCTCTTTTCTTTTCTAACCCACTAATTTTAAAGCAGTCCCTACTAATGTCTTCCTAATTCTAACTCGCCACTCGTGTTTGCATGCTTTTCGTAGGATAAAATTCTCGCTAACATATGCACTGACAAGCAGTCACTGGAGAACGACGAGGAGGAGGATGACTTGAGTGGCAACTATGCAAATAATCCTCCCCCGCCACCAGCCCCTCCGCTGCCGGCTAATTTCCAATCTCAAGTTGCGTCTCGAATTGATCGCTATTGCATGCAAACCGAATCTTAACTCAATTTGCTTTTTAATCTTTTAAAGGTTGCTGCTGCTGAGGATGAAGATGATGATGAGAATTACAAAAGTCCGCCCGAAGTTCCCCCTCGACAACGACGGAATCGCAAATCAGTAGACAGTAGTAGTGTGCAAACGCCCCGTGCCTCATCAGTGCTCAACATTTCCTCGACGACTCCCCAGACGTCATTAGTCAATGGCCTGCCGCCTACCCCGAAGGTGCACATGGGCGCCTGCTTCTCAAAGGTCTTCAATGAGTGCCCACTTAAGGTTCATTGTGCCGCCAGCTGGGTCCACCCCGACACGCATGATCAGCATATTCTTTTAGGTTTGATGATTCTTCTTTAAGGATGGAATTGCTTACAATTTCCCTTTGTTGTAGGTTGTGACGAGGGCATCTACTGCTTGAATTTAAACGAACTTCACGACGCCACTCTTGATCAGCTGTACCCGCGAAAGACTACCTGGATGTACGTGATCAAGAACGTGCTAATGTCGATATCTGGAAAAGCCAGCTACCTGTACCGGCACGACATTGCTCAACTGTACTCCAAGAAGAACCTTACATTCGGTCTTCCGTCGACAGTCGATTCAATGATCAACCGAATTCCGGAGAAGTTGATGCCTCGCAAGTTCATGACTGCCTCCACCAGAGTGCCTGACACCAAGGGAACCATTCGGTGCTGTGTCGGACGAAATTCCTATAATGGTTACAAATATCTCTGCGGTATAGCGCCCAACTCTATCTTTCTGATGCAGTTCTACAATCCACTCAACAAGTTTATGCTGCTCAAAAGTTTTGATCACTATATTCCGCCGAACAAGCCGCTAAAGCTATTGGAAATGATCATTGCGCCTGGCATGGACTATCCGATGCTGTGCACTGACGTGCGCACCTCCTCTGATCCCTCTCAGGTTGAGCTGTCCTTGATCAACTTGAACGTTCACTCGGGTGCAGTTTGGTTCGACAAGGATGGCACACTGGAGAGCAGCAGCAACTCAATGATTCAGTCTCACCACCTTCAGTATGACGAACTGGACATGGAGGCCTTTGGCGACGGCACGGAGACGGTTGTGCCCGTTGCGAGGTTCAATAAGAATGGACTGAACCCCGTCAGCGTTAAGCATCTGGAAGACGACAGCATTATGGTCGCATATGACAGTATGTTCTCCTTATTTACCTTCTTTACTTGCTCCTCTTTACATCTTTCTTTTCATTGTATTGCAGATCGCATTATAATGGTTGATTTAAATGGCAGATTAAAATCTAGCCGGACGCAGCCATCTGAACTCCTCTTTGATTTTAAAATCAATTCTACTGGTACTTATTTGAATATAAATTTGAAATCTCTCTTTTTAGCTAAAAATTGCATCTTTATTTGCAGTGTGCCTACCAGATAGTGTGCTTGCTTTCCACAATCACGGCATGCAGGGCCGTTCATTTAGCAATAATGAAATAGTGCAAGAAATAACTGATCCTAGTCGAAGTTTCAAGGTTATTGGAGCTGACCAGACTATCGTCCTTGAATCACGTCCCAGTAAAGAGAGCTACAACACTGACTCCCCTTCCAACTTGTACATTCTCACCGGTCATGAGAATAGCTATTAACAACGATTAAAAGCAGTCATGCCGACAAGGGCCAATCGGTGTCCAGACTTTCTGCTATGCAGAATGCAAGTTGGCAATGCATGCGGCAGCGGTGATGAGGAGAGGCAGCAGAGAACGCCAGCCAAACACTGTTGCAACTAATGTCTTCTTCGACTAATGTCATCGGCTACAACAGCAGCTGTTTACTGGAAACCACCATCTGAACGGACCTGAATTATCAAACTTCCTTAAAAATGATGTTTTTTCTTGTGCACTCACTTTTTTGTCTTTATAAATAACATTGTTTAAGATATAAAAAAGTGTCTTGGTCACAATGAAACCTAATACAGAAAATTTTATTTTTCTGGTCCCGCTTGCTGCGTTCGTAAAACCCTCGTCAACGGACGTTGACAATGACCAAGTCACGTCAAGTCACCTCTCTGCGCTGGGCTGCAACGATGCAGTGAAATAAGTAATGCAATTTCAAGTATTTATTATCTTAAACCATTGTTTTTATTACTTAGAAGTTTCAACTGTACAATTAAGGTTATATGACATTTCTTTGAGAAACTTGGGTCCTGTTATATCAACTTTGGCAAGACATAGAGCATTAATTTTCGGGTAGTTAGGAATCTCAGCTTTGTAAAGAGCCGCATAACTTTTGTCTTCATTAGAATTCGGTTTTTCGGCAACTTCCTTAAGAACAAGCTCGTAGTTCTCTCCTTGCAGTGCATCGTTTAGTTCTTTTTTAATATCAGGAATAAATTGATCAACAGCTTTTAAATATGCAGCATCATCAGTTAAAAGTTTTTTGCTATATTCGGGCGGTAAACTGATTGCTGCAAAAATTGATGCTACAAAAAAACTAAAAATAAAAATTGTTTTCATTTTAAAACATTAGAAATACACTAAAAGCACAAAATGATTATAAATATGCCAATATTTTATATATTTGCATATAAATACTCTTTTTGATAGCTCACTTTAAATGGCGCATTATTAATGAAATATCAGTCTAACTAATTGACCTTCAAATAAGATTGGTATTTCATTTTGCATTAGAGTACTGAACTTTTATTTTTATTTTAGTTAAGGTTAAATAAATTAAACTTTTAGCATGTAAAATTATTTCAAAATTTTTTTGTTACTGCGTTTTTTAATACTGGCAAAGTTTATTATTTAATTAAAAAGTTGCGGCATAGTATTAGTTTTTATTGTGCAATTATTGTCACGTAATTAAGAATTCAGTACATTAGATGCATATTGGTCTTTAACATTACCCATTGGCGACAAGTTTACTACAAAATTTACTGTTGTAAAAGTTTTACTAACGTACTTAGACGAGCAACCAATTCCCACTTTTTCTGAAGATTTCCAAATAACAGCAGTAAAAGGTTCATATTTAGTCTTTTCACTTTCAGGCGGTTCTGTTCCATAATATGGGTAACTATTTATTCCAAATTCTTCCAACGTACTTAATAAATATCCTGGAAAATTGATCATGGGTGCAAAAGATGGATCCAGTGTATCGACTTTAAAATCTCCCATCAGAAGCACATCTTTGCCGTAGTTTGATGAGTTGACAGAGGGATCATGGTCATATCCGCCCGTTTCAAAGAGGTGTTGTGCCCAGGTTTGACTGACCATACTTATAGTTATATCAAGTTGAAGTTCAGGAGCTTTGTGTTGAGATCGTATTTGGTTAAGTGACTCTAGCATTCCGTTAATGAGCTCATTACTGCAAGATGAAGAGTTGACTGTAATTGGAATCATCTAAAATAAAATATTGTATTGTTTGTTTTTTAAAACAATTAATTAAGTTACCGATGGCAATTCACCAGCAATGAATCCAATTCGATATAATAAAATAGCTGGTATTAACGATAAAATCATTATAGCAAATGTTTGACTGGTGGAATTGAACTGGTGGTTCAAAATTTATATTTATATATATTTTAATTGTTACATTAAATCTTTAACCTTCAAACTTTGCTTTTGGTTTAAAAAAGCAAAAGTTTTTATAAATTTTAAAATGCAAATTACTGTTATTTTAAACTGTCCGTTTCTAAAATGTTTTCGTTGTAATTTTCTGTCATTTAAAAATTTATTTTAAAAAATTTAGTAAAAACAAACAAAAATTATTTTATTTTTCAAATTTTTTGCACTATCAGATATTGAATTAATAAGTATTACTGGAAAAAACAAAATCTTATAACAATTTTCCCTTTTTAAAAAATTTTTGAAAAATTGTTTGCTGTTGATTGTTTATTTGTTTTTATTTATTTTTTTAAGGGTAATTGCTGTTGCGTCTAGCACAATTTAGATTTTGAAAAACATTCAAACAGGCGAAAACATTTTAAATGTTTGTACAAAAAATCAGTTTAAACATAAAAAATTGGTTTTGTTAAATTCACAATTTAATTGTTTTTTATATACATTAACTAATTTTAAGGTAACTTAACATTTTCTTTAAAATCTTTATAGCTTGCTGGACGAAGATTGTCACCATCTTGGTTTGCATTTCCAACTTTTTTGTTTAAAACAATAACGATGTGAAGCCAAGATTCACTATCTGTTGCTTTTCCTGAACAACCAACAGAATATTCTTGGCTGTTTGACCAAATCAATCGAGTGAACACATCAAATGTTTGAATTTCGCCAATATCAATTATATTATTTTCCTTGTTTTTAAAATCATCTTTGTGTTTTTCGTAAAATGTATTAAAAGCTTTTTTATAGTTTTCTATTGTTGAGTCTAAAAAATATGGAAAACTGACCACTGGAGCAAGATAAGTTGATTGAGTGCCAAACTTCCAATTGCCGGTAATTACTATATCTCTTCCATAAGTGTTTATAAATTTAGAGTCCAAATTATGCATTGAAACAGGTTTTTCACTTAAAAATTTTGCCCAGTTTTGTACGTCTGTAAAACTACTCATTTCAGTAACTTTATCTGCATTGTTGTTTTTTCGATAATTGTTTATAAAATCAACTATTGCTTCTTTCAGTTCATCTGGACATATTCCTTCTTTAAGTTTGTCAGCCCAATTTTCTTTGTCTTTAAAGTCAATGACAATGTTTGTTTGTTCCTAAAAACCGCATAATTGTTATATAAAATTTTAACATCATTTCAATTTACCACTTCAGCTGTTGAAAGTACAACTTTTGTAAAAATGTATATAATAAACAACAAACTAAAATGCTTGGCCATTTTTAAAAAAAATTTAAAAACAAATTATAAACAAATGCAAATATATACGTATTTGAGCATGTGTTTAAAACGACCTTACTACATAATTAGCAAGAAAATAAACAGTTAGAAAAAACAGTTTAAAAATAAATATTTATTTTAATTAATTTTGTAGTAATAAAAATTACATTTATTAAATTTTTTTAAATTTGTTATTTTTATAAAAACCATCCACTGTAAAAACTTTTAGCCGCATTATTAGTTTTGTTGACAAAATTAACAACTTGGCTTCCATCATTCACAAATTTTTCAACTTTAGTTTCAGCTGAATTAAAAGCATTTTGAAATTGCTCCATAAAATTGGCTTGGCACTGTGTCAAGTTTGTAAGCAACGCCAAAAATAAAATTGTTAAAATAACTAAATGATTCATTTTAATTTTTATTTACATTTCAATATAACACAAAAATAAAAACCATAATGATTGGGAAACTATTTTTAACTTTAACATTTTATACAAAAATATTTAAAAATTATTAAAGAAAATTATTTTCCAGATTATTAACTATTTAAATTGTCTGAGAAAATTAATTAAACATGTGACATTTAAATAAAAATGATTTATGTTTGCACTTTTGACATTTAAAAAATTAACAAAAAATCAAATTTTTTGAAACTTGATTTTTGGTATAATTGTTTGAATTATATTATATTAGTTTTAACTAAAAATAAAATTATTATTAAATTAGTCATTGACAAATTTGTTATCCTTGTTTTAATTATTATCTAAATCTTTAGAAAAATAGATTTTTGTTTTTTTAGAAAAATAGTCAAAAAACAATACCAAAGGTAAAAATTGGTTTTTTTGAAAAACTCATTATAGTTGTTTTTAGAACAAAGTTGGATGTTTACTAGAAACTATTTTCTAAAAATATTTTTCAAGGTTTTTTTAAAATGTTTAAAATAAAATTTTAAAAAAATTTGAAAATAGTTTGGGTTACAAAAAATATTTTAAAACTATTTAATGTTGTGTCTGTAATGCCTAAAACTTTTGCTTTGTATTTTATTAAAAACTTAGGTTAGCGTTTTTTGGTTCAACGATTTGACAATGCATTTAGGATCTGGAAAAACATTAGGTTTAACTAATTCTTTGTACATAGGATCAGTTTTTGGAGGTAAAACATTGACTTTATACTCGCAAGGATTATTACCATAAGGACTAAAGTTGAGTACAACAATATTTTTTTCATTTGAGTAGGCGCACCCAATTCCAACTTTTTTAGTAGAAGCCCAAAGAAGTTGAGTAACTTCTGCAAAACGATATCGCTCTTGCTCTGGAGGCTCTTTGCCATAGTATGTGTAATTAAAAAGTTCGATGACTAATTTACTAAAAGTGAGGTTGCCCGAGATTACAAAATCTTCAATCTGACCAGATTTATTTTGCAAAATCTATAAATTAATCAGTTTAGTCGAACAAAATTCAATGAAATTTTATTTACCTCAACATCAATCAGATCATAATGATACTCATTATTGGGATTATGCATTTTGTAGCCCCCGCGATCTGCCAAAAAGTTTGCATATTTCTGAGAATTCCGAGTAATTTTCTCATCACTAATCAATGGGTTAGTTCCGTGATTATATCTCAAATCATTTATTTGTTTCAGTAGTTCCTTTTGAAATTTTTGTGGACATTTTTTAACTTGTTTAATCACTCTTTTTGGAACGCAAATTTTGTCAGGAGTTTTAAACCAATTAGGATTTTTGTTCAACTTGCTATACAAATCACTAGTCAATAGTGGCCACACGTTTCGTTTGTATTCGCATACTTGATTTCCCGGAGGTGAAAAGGTGGCCACAACAAAATAATTTTTTTTGCCAGGTTTTGTTTTGCTCCAACCGAGAGCGCAGCCGATGCCAATTTGCTGACTTTGACGCCAAAGAAGTTGAGAAATAGTCAACCAGCGATGTTGTTGCTCCATATTTTCTTGGCCATAAAAGGGATACTTAATTTCATCAGCGGTCCAAGCTTTGAAGGCGTCTTCTGGGTATACCAGATAATTAGTGCTGTTAAAAACGGCTTCATTTTTGTACACAAGATCACTAAAATAGCGAGGACTGTGCTGAGGTGTGACAATGTCTCTGTCAGCTAGAAAAACTGCCCAGTTTTGGCTAAATTTTTGCATTTGTGAAGACGTTATTAGTGGTTGTGCGCCATGTTTGGCGCGAACACTGTTTATAAGTTCCAAAAGAATGTTTTCGTAGATAACTGAACAGCCTCCTGGACCAATTGGAATGTCATCACAAAAGGTGAGAAATAATAAAGAGTAAGATAGAAAAGTATAAAAACACAATTTCATTTTAAATAAGCAAAAAACAGTATTACAAAGTTTATCGACTAAAGTAGGCTAATCTTAAAAATATATAAATTTAAATAAATAGATTTCAAGGTTTTCAATTTGAATAGTAATAAAAACCCGATTGACCAAATAAAAAAATTGCTATTAGTTTTGTATTACTCATATATTTTTTCTAGATTAATATCAATAACGAAAAAAACTCGATCAACTTTGTCATTTTCTTTTAAATGTTTTTACTCAGATTGAAACAAAGGAAATGCCACTGAAAATGGTCTAGTAAACCACATACCAGCAAAAACAAAAAATTTTATTTTGATTATTGTAGTCCTTAAGTATACGGGTTGTAAAATTTAAATTGCAAATTTTAAAAAGTTGTCTGCTTATATAAAAACGAGATTGTATTGTTTTTATTCGTTAGATGTTGCCAAATAACTAAATAGCTACTAGCAACAATGTCTGTCAGTGGAATTTCATTATCAGCTCAATTGATCACCATTTCGGTAATTAGTCTTCAGCGGCAAATTCTCCACAACAGAAGTGTTGCTCGTCGACAATACAACTCAGCCTACGACTTTGTTATTTGCGGTAATGTTTTTAGTGAAAAAACTAGTGTGTAACTAACTGTTTTTACAAAGGTGCTGGAACTTCTGGTGCTGTTGTAGCCAACCGATTAGCTGCTCAAAACTTTTCAGTGCTTTTACTTGAAGGCGGAACTTCACAAGATGTGGCTACTGACATTCCAGCGTTTGGATCAACTATGAAAACAGAAAATTACATCTGGCCAGGAGTAACAGTGGCTCAGCGTAACATGGGACTAGGCTACAACGGGGCAATTTTAGGGTCGGCTGAAGGCGATGTCCTCGGTGGCTCATCAACCATCGGTGACTTACTGTACAGCAGAGGTCACCGCAGCATTTACGATCGCTGGGCTAATGTTTACGGAGCAACTGGTTGGAATTTCAACACTGTTCTGCCGTACTTTCTTCGATCTGAAAATAATACATCGCCTCAAATTGTTGACGGTAATCCTTTCTATCATAGTACTACAGGACCTTTGAAAGTTTCCAGCATAAAAAATCCTGATTTAATTTTGACAAAACTACAACATCAATTCAACGTTATGGGCATTCCAACAGTGGACATAAACGGACCAACACAACTTGGAACAGCAATGTACCAAATTACAGCAGATGGAGTTCGATATAGCTCAGCTACGGCGTTCCTTGATCCAAACCCTTATCCGGAAAATCTGCACATTTTATCAAATGTTTTTGTGGGGTACGTTCTCTTTGATGGGCGAAGAGCAATTGGCGTGTCTTACGACCAGGATGGAGTTAAAAAAAGTGTGAATGCCAGACGAGAAGTTATTGCCAGTTTATCAACCTATGGAGATGCAGTTCTCTTAATGCTTTCTGGTGTTGGACCTTCTGATCATTTGAGATCTTTTAATATTTCAGTTTTAGCTGACCTTCCCGTTGGCAACAACGTGCAAGACCACCCAGCTGTAACACATTACTATGAGATTGTAAACAATTCTTTACTAAATGATCCAGTTGGCCCAACAGTGCAGCAATTATATCAGTTCTACGCCACTAATTCAGGACCATTAACAGAAAATCCCCATTTGGTTGCATATTTTAGTGTTCCTGGAAACGCTGAACCTCAGGTGCCAAACGGCATCATTAGTGCACAAACTATGACCCTCTCTAGCAATTTATCCGAACTAGTGCTTCCATTTCCCTCGACAATGCAAAATCAATGGCGACAATACTTTGCGCCAATTGCCGGTAAAACTGTTCTGGCTTTGACTTCAGCTTTGATGAGACCATACAGCCGTGGAACAATGCGACTCACCAGTACTGATCCTAAAGGATATCCGCTAATTGATCCAAACTATCTCGCCGATCAACGAGATCAGATGTCATTAAACAAACTTACAGAAATGCTCTTCTACCTAACTCAAGAAACAGAATTTGCCAAATATGCAAAACCCGTTTCAATGCCAGTTCCTGGCTGCGAGAAGTTTTACTGCTCAGAAATTCCGCTTTATTTGTGCCATGATTACGTTCAGTGCATTGTTCGACAGATTGGTCGAGAAGGTCGACACCAAGTTGGCACCTGTAGAATGGGAGCTGTCAGTCGTGATGATACGGTAGTCGACGAAAAACTTAGGGTGAAGGGAGTTGACCGACTGAGAATTATCGATGTGTCCATAATTCCAGAAATTCCTAATTCGGAAACACTAGCCGCTGCCTACATGATAGGAGAGTATGGCGCACAAATGGTGATCGACGACAATAGACAATGAGTGCAAAATTTGTATTCAAGAACCGGTTAACATTTAAACACAAAGTTTACCTAAAAACCTTTTCCACATTTTACTGTCAATTTAGTTTATTTTTATTTTTTAGACTCTATTTCTTGCTATATAAATTATCAATAGTTTGTAATTAAAAACTACTGATAAAACACTTTACTTATTAACAAGTTTAAAAACATTAAATGTTGCGCATTATTTTTCTCAACGCAAAGATTATTTAATAAAATTTATTTCAGTATGAAGGTAAAAATAGATTTTAAAAAGTATCTCAATTTAATATACTATTTTTTTCAGATCAAGTTTCAAAGTGTATCCCTAATTGCTGTTGTGATGTTGCTGTTGCTTTTACAAGCAACTTTTCTCGCAGCTGCTTATAATCAATGTAATGACAATGAACTGCCAAAAAATGGCACATGTACATGCAGTGTCACACATAGCCATAGAAGCTGGGTGAAATGCGACGTCAAATATGACAAAGGAAATTGCTGGGTTTTGCGACTGTACAATCCAGTAGGCCCTACTGTTTGCAAGTAAAAGACATGATTTTAATTTTTGATTTTTTTTGACAAACTTTACAAATAAAAAAGTTTAAACATATAATTTGTTTTTATTCTGCACCACCCTCTCTAATTGTATTATAATCTTGACGAATATTTTCCTGATGCTCATCATTTGAACCTAAAAGTCTGCTTGCATCTGCTCTTCTTGACTTGTACTGGTTCAAAAAGCAAACAGCTGCAAGAAGTATTATTAAGAACACGCCGATGACAATTCCGATCCACCAGTAGCCACCAGATTGGGAGTCCACAGGTAAGCAGCTCTGAGTTGCATCATCAAGGTAGTGCACTGAATCACAGATGCAAATTGAAGCATTTGGTGACTGTGCGGTACTGCAGGTGGTGTTTGCAAAGTGAGCAGTGCAGTCACTGGTGTTAGAGCACTTTGCCTGGACGCAGGAGCTGTTATTGGGCAGGAATCCTAGTGTACAGATGCATTCATGTTTGGGACTGCATTTGGAGTGGTTGCTTTGCTTCTGACAGTCGGCATCGGTTTGGCAAGAAAGGGGCTGCGAAGATTGAGCTCGTGCAGAATGCTGAAGAAAAACAAGAAAGGTAGTCAACGCCAGCAATAACTGAAGACAAATTGTAATCCGAGACATCTTATGCTTTTAGTGTGATTGCTTCAATTCAAAGTGCGTCGTTGGCTGCCGTTTCGGAAACTTCTCAAGTGGTGGTCGCTAAGTGATTTTGGCAGTCAACTATCAATTGGCAGGCAGATGGTAGAGCTGTTAAAGTTTTATTTATTGTTTGAAGCAAAGGAGAGTGCATTGAGAAAGAGGATAAACAAGATTATTTTTATCTTCATCAAAGTCTTGGTGATAGAAAAAAATAAACCTAACTTGGTTTAGTGAACAAAAATATAATTATAAAAGTAATTTTTATGCATAAATAATGAATTAATAAAATCAGCAAAAACGGAGGCTTTACAATTTGATATCCTATTACAAAATTAGGCTAATCATCTTTAAACAATTCTTCAAGCTGCCAACACTTAGGTTCGTCATTGTCGCCAGTGTACACCTTGCGAAGTTTATCACAGAAACGCCATGGTTGAATAGAGAGACGTAGGCACTTTTGTCGAGTCACTTCTTCTTGGTCCTCATCCGCATCTTCTTCTTCTTCTGTGTGTTCGTTTTCATCTCCAAATAACAAGTCCAAGTTAAGATTTTCTTCCAAATCAATTTCTTCCTCCGCTCTTTGCCCTTCGTTTTCGTGCACTTCGTTTTCAGGCTGAGGGTTTATGATGTCATTATTTTCATCCAAAACCTCATTTATTTCCAAAGAACCCTGATTGTTATTGTCTAAATCAGCATCAGGAGCATTGGGATGATCAGCATTAGCTAGGTTTTCCTCAACTGGATTTTCAACTTCAAGAGCATCTTCGTTTGCAGCACCCTCGTTTGCAACATCTCCGTTTGCAACATTTCCGTTTGCAGCATCTCCGTTTGCAGCATCTCCGTTTGCAGCATCCTCATTTGGAGCATTATTCTCCTCTACATCCTCCTCTTCATTATCCGAATCCTGTCTGGGCATACAGATTTGACAATCTGACCATCCATCATGATAGTGAAGCACCTCCAAGTTTGGCAACATTACATGCCACTGAATTTCATAGAGATCAGTGTGCTTATGAAGTGGTGCGTAGACGTTTAGAATCTTTACCGGTGGCAAAACTGGAACGGCTCGCATCATCTCCAACTCAGCGTCAGGATCGTTAACCAGACCATGCTCCTCATCAAAGCTGACGTCAATATCTAGGTAGACTAGCGACTTTAGCGGTCGAAGGTGCCGTGTCATTTTGTAAATGCTGGGCAGATTTCTAATGGTGATGGAAATTCTTTTCAAGTTGCAGTAGCGTTCGCAAAAGATCCTCATTGCCTCACTGGGCTCGGAAAAGTTCAGGCACGGCAACTGGTATATCCTCTGATAAAACTTCAAGTTGTTAACGTTGGTAAAGAAGCTATGAGAAATGTCCGTATCGTAGATGTTGTTAAGGCCAATTTCTCGCAAATTCGTGTTTGGAAGGGCGTATTTGATTAGCGAATCGTATATCAGCTCATTGCTGTCTTGCATTGAAAGATAGAAAGTTTCAAGTTTTGCCAAGAAAGGCATGTCCAACGGAGATTTGGTCGACTCGTAGAAAAAACAATTCTGCAAGTTTAAGGCCAAGTTCTGAATAGCTTGCAGCGAGTTAAGGCACTTCAGTAGTCGAGGCATGTCTCTCTCAAGGCATTCTTGCTGATAGTAGTCGGTAAAATTTAAGCAAATTTTCAAACTTTTCAAGCTTTTTTCCCATTGAGTGAGAAGTTCGATCATCTGCTCCAATGCTACTGATTTGATTCCCCACGACTTTTCGCCAATCGATGTAGTGGGCTGAACATTTCGGACAGCAATCTGCGCATTGGTAATTTTTGGCAAAAGTTCAATGAGGAATTTGGACGAACTCCTGTCCAACCAATCGAAATCGAGCACTTCAAAGCTGTCAAGGCTCAACTTGGGTACTTTTGACTCCCCTTCGAGTTCGTCAAAGTGAGGAGTTTCAAAACGAAACTCGTTGAGCAGATTGATCGCCTCATCGCCAATGAGAATGACAACTTTTTTAACGCCACAAGTAACGGCAGGCTGAAGGCACTTCCAGTGAGAGCAGACGAGGTTAATCCGCAGCAAGTCTCGAAGCGGAAGTTTCGAAAAAATAGTACGTAAAATCAAGTCTGGAAGCTGGTTGATGTTCATTTTGTAAAATTTCAGTTTTTTAAAAGTAAAAAAGCTCAGGTAAAATTGGCGGTAACACGGGAAGGAGTGGACAGACTAGCTTTCGTAAAAGAGATCTAAAAGGGAAATAAATCGAGTTAGCGGAGAAGTGAGGAGCACTTGCTTACCGACGATTTCCAAACGTTGTCGCAAGCGATGTTGTGGCGTTGGTAGGTGCAGCGGGGCTGCAGCCTTACACCGAAATGAGCATTGTCTTGTGTTAGTGACTCACACTGGTGCACTGCTGCTGCTGCTGCTACACTGCCGCACAGTGTGCTTTTAAAAAGTCTTTCTTTTATGACTAGCCGCTGTACTGCGTTTGCCCTATTCACTTATGGACCACTCGATATTGCGTGCATTGCACATGTTTCTATCATCTCTCGATTTATTTCCACTTTAATCAGTACTGCTGCAGTTATCGCTCTTTTGTGGAGTTTAAACTGTTGCTATGCAATAGCTGCTTAGAGAATAATACCAAAGTTGTACTGTGTCACATTTCTAAAAATTAAAGTCCAGTTTGACAATGAACATAAATGACCTTGACCCAAATACTTGAAACGGATTCTTGTTTACCTTCCTCCAGACAAATAAAAAACAACTTCAGCAAATAACCAGTTTGAGCATTATATTTGACAGAGTAGGTTTATTGGTTGATTGGTTGACTAGAATATTTTACCCGTTAATCTCATCCATGTCAGGCACTCGAGAAAAGAAATTATAAAACTCATTATTACAGAGAATGTGGCTGCAACTGTGTACTTTGCGAAACTCTTTAGTGAACTCATTGATGACAAAAGCCATGATGACGAGTCTCATTGATATGAAGTAGTAGCATACTGTGGAGCCAGCCAGGGCCACTATGAAAACCCAGGAAAGAAATGGGACTGTAAAGTTGAATAGGCTACATAGGAGAAAACAATTTTAAATTGTGCACTTCTACTGATTGAATGGTTCACCATGGACTTACTTCTCTATTCTATCGATGAACGAGGAGTTCTCGAGAAGTGTGTTGATAAGAAAGTTCACCGTTTGGTCAATTTTCTCGTGAAACTTGTCTGATTTAAATTTATTTTCAGCAATCAGGTTATCATTTTCTGTCTGCTCAAAGTAGTTTTGATTCATACTCATCATCACAAAGTTTCGCAGCATAATCAAGAGCAGCGTCAGCGGTAACATGTACCACTCAATGTAGTAGATAAAAATGAGAACAAAGCTGAGACCAGTGAGTGTGCGAATGGGACAGTCCCACTCGAGGCAGGACTTAAAAAACTTGGCCGACTCGAGAAACTCCAAGAGAATATGCTTCAGGCGAATCACATTGCGAAGAAAATGGGTTTTGTTGAAGCGGATTTTTCCATCTTCAAGGGCTTTGTTGATTTCTTTCGGCGTGAAGATGGTCTTTAGTGCCGCTTTAATGGGATTGTAAGATATTTCAAATTCGAGGAAAATTTTGCCTTTTATTGCATCCTTCGATTTGTGCTGCAGAACAAACCATTTGCGAGTTCGGTTTTGAATCTTAAGTTTTTTAAAAAAATAATAAATTGTAAGATTAATTTATCACTGGTACAAATGCGCTGGTTACCTTCAAGAGAGGTAGAGAAATATTGCCAACGAGTTTTGAATTTTCAAGCGCAGTCTCGTAGTAAATGGAAATTTCTAATCTGGGACCAGTGATATCTTTAATTTTGCTACAAAAATGTACAGTATAAAACAGTTTTAGCTTAGCAAGGGATTGGCGTGTGTTAAGTGCCGACTTACAACTTAAAGCTTTGCCCCCAGTTTGGAGTTAAAGTTTTTGGTTCAATTTTAGTGTAATACTTCTTATTGACAAGCTCGAGTTTACAAAATAAATTTATTTTGCTGAATTTGTAGTCAGTAAGATCTGCTTTATGAACTGAAATTAAAAGTTTTTAATTTTACAACACAAAAAACCAAGTTATAATTTACCTGTAACGTTTAAACTTCCAATATAATGAAAATCAAAAATGTCTTGAGTAAAGTTCTGTTACAAAGTAAGATTTTATTAGAAGATGCTTCAAGTGTCATGGACTGTTGAATAAAACTCACAAAATTATCCCACACATTGATCAGTCCCATGTCATCACCCGTTCTTGAAAGCTGCCTGTTGAGCGTCCTTTCAATTGAAGACCTTAACCTAAACTGGCTCATATTTTTGGAAAAATGCGAAATCTCTTCGCGTATATCAAACGTCCATTTGATGGCAAAACGGGCGACTTTTTGAAACATTTTCCCTGAAAAGCTATGATTCTTAAGATTGTGAATTGGAAACAAGTTCAAAGTGGCATTTGACTCAAAACGTGTTGATTTGAAACAGTACAACCAGTAAATGATGACCATAGACCAGTACAGAGCGGCAGGCATGGCAAAGAAGAAAATGAAGAAAAATAACTGCAATAGGCAATTGCATTGTTCTGAAGGGGCAGGTGTCGAAGAGGGCAAAGGTGGAGAAGTTTGTACAGATGAGGAGGAGGAAGAAGAAAAAGGTTCAGATGTTGTTGGTGAAGGCATTGTTCCAGTTAAGTAGAGAATGGGGAAATCATGTAAGTACAAGCACGAGTGAGCAGGAAATGACAGCGATAACGGTTTACAGGAAACTAATGAAGCAGTAATAATGTAAAACCAAAATAATAACAACTGTAGTCATTGTTACAGTAAAAGAAAACAACATTGTGTTTGGTGGACAACATCATCAGGACTCAGTTATTCTTCCTCCTACGCTAAAACACAAAACGCAGACTTTTTTGGTTATTGCTGGCTGCGTCCCATTGCAAACAAAACCAATAAAACTCCTCTCCCTTTCCCCCTTCTCCTCTTCCAGCTGCTTTTTGCCGTTAGGTTACCGTTTAAATTTGCAACTGCTGATAAAGCTTTTAATATTAAATATTAAAGCAAACAGTACGCAGGCAACATTTCGTACTGCCATTATTTAAGTTATTAGTAAAAATCAAACGTGCAACAGAAAAAGGTTTATTTTTAGCATTATCAAAGTTCAGAAAATTGACCTTGTAAAAAATACTGTTAAAAACATTTTTCCTGTTGCCTAAAAAGTTTGGTTAGAAGAACTTTAATCGATAAAATGACCTTTACTGCCGTACTGGACAACTTGTTGAACCGCTCTTTATCCCCACATTATATATAACAGCAGATTTTCTTTTTAAGTTTTGATTGCTTAGACATTACTGGCTGATTGTCACCCTTGGATAACAGGTTATCAACAAGTGTTATACTGATATCTAAAGAAACCGTCTACATTCTTACGTTTCATATAAATTTTATTGTAACCTTCAAACTATCAAAGTATAAGATATGTTGTATGCGCTAATTGTAATCAATCATTTTGTCAAATTGCACCTTGTGCATTGTTAAAATTGGTGTAATTTTCACTGTTTTTATAAGCAGTGCAAATTATCTACCAATTTTCCGGTAGACTGAAACAACAGACAGTGTACATGTTAGTATCGTTTGCTACAGTGAACACTGAGCTGCTCTACCTATAGTTGATAAGGAAAAAAGAGAAATGTTTGAAATTACAAAACGTTTATCAGAAAGGGAGACTCCGTAGAAATGACTCTTTTTCTCAACTGCAAACATAAGCTGAGCTACGTTCAATGTTAAGGTCGACTTTTGTCTTGAGCACATATCGATAGCAAACACCCTATACGATTAGTGCTTTTGCTAATACTTCTTTCACCAAGAGCGATTAACCAATCAGTATGTGTTGCTACTATTAGCAATTAGGCAGTGTTTTTATCATTTACCAACTTTAAGAGTCCTCTCTAAATGCCCGTTTAAACTTGGATCAACCGAACTCTGCCGCTGCTTGAGTACATCTGAGGAAGAGAGCCTTTTGCAGCATTTAGACGTTTGTTTGTCTCGCACTGCAGACGACACTGCTCTGACAATCTAAACAGTTAAATCAAGTTCAGTACTACCTCAGTGACAGTGATAATGGCAAGTTCAATTTCAACGAGTGGGTATCCTACATCTACAGCAGCCACAGAGCAGTCAACCACCGGCGAGCAGTGCACCAATATTTACGATCAACATCTAAACTACAGCTGCATCAACTTCACAGCAAACTTGACGTATTTCAAACCGTACTAAAGATATTTTTTCAGAAGACTTTTTTCCTGTTCAAATTCGATTCATTTTGGAGGACTTATATAAATAACTGATGCTACCGATGCTGCTGCTGTTTCTTAAAATAATTTATTGCTGTGAATTTCGCAGTGCTTGATTTAGCTTTACTCATTGTGTTTTATCAATCAACCGACGACTGAAGCAGAAAATTAGATTGTACTGCTTAGCTTCTTTACGTGCAACCACTTTCATTTATTAGTTCCTCATTGAACACTACCCTCTTGGTAGTGTGTTGCACACCGCTGCCAGAGAGTGTCTTGTGGCTCATCAGGACTCATCAGTCGTACAGTCATTATTGCAGCTTCTGAAGTCTTTGAAGCCTAATCACTCAGCCAGCTGAATAAATTTACTCTCAGAGGGCATTTGGCGTTCTGTCATTTGTAAAGCCATTGCGTGAAGAAGCATTCTCACATGCTGCGATAAGCTCTGTCAATAAACACGCAACCCAACATTAGATGCAAAAAACAAACTGATTTTCAATGGTTCTTATATAAAAACACGGTGATTGTGTGCCCACTTCTAGTCTCAATTTCCTTCAAAATGGCCAAAAAAATCAAACAGAATTACATTCTTCTCGAAGACGTTCCGTCCACGCGAGTCTACAAACACCTCAGTCCTGTCGCCTTCACCATTATTTCGTTGACATTTTTTGTGTCCATTCCTTCCTCGATTTTTTGGACGCTCATAGTGATATACATTTTGTACTGTTTTGTGCCACTAAATCCTGAGGTCGACAGTTCATTGCAAGATGGCGAGTTTCATCCATCATTTTCTGCTGAAAATGCAAACGCCCCTTCCGGGCTCGCAGCACTGCTCGGCGACAGTGATGGCCTCAGGAAACTGCAAACCTTTGCCAAATTTTTCCTGCCCAAAGAAAAGTCAACTGAGCCACCGGAAATACAGACGGTAACTCGGCGGACGACTCTTCGAAAAAGTATGAGTATTGAGGGTCAGACTCTGCTGCATCGATTCAGTTCCACCAAACAGCGGTGGCTCTCCTTCATCAGTGGCCGTCGACCGTCGGTTGATAGCGAGGACAGTGTCCCTTATCATCACTTCTTATCATCCCAACTTAGTATTACATCCAGCCATCCTGACATAAACGCAAACTACATCACTAGCTTCGAAGACAATCTTGTTAGTGAGGACAGTGTTGGCGAAGTGTTGGCAGGGCTGGAGGACGCCGACGTCATAGTGGTGCACGACAATGAGAGCAACAGTGAAGACAGTTTGGTTCTTCTCCAGGAGGAACAGCAACAGCCACTGACAACACCAGCTGTTCCTCAACTCAGGTCATTGTCGACCAAATCGAAACGGGACACCAGAAAGAGGCCCACGCAGTCACCACCGCTGCCACTGCAACAGCAGTACAAGAATGTCGTTAATGTGGTGCTCATAAGGGGCAAACATTTGGACATTGGCTGTGATTACTACCTGAAGTTTAAACTGGGAAAAGCTCGATGTAAAAGTAAAGTAAGTCTTCTTGTGTTGCTGTCGCTCTTTTTACCAATAATGAAAACAAAATGCGTTTTTTTAAATTTGCTGCAGCTTGTCGCCTCTTCAGTCACCTTTCCCTACTGGGGAGAAGAGTTCAATTTTCATCTCTACCCAGCACCTGAATCACAACTGCTAGAAATATTTCTCTGCGCCTCGGGGCAACCATCCGAGCAGTATTTTGAGAAAACAGTCATTAATCTCGAGCACCTATCAGTGGACGTTGTTTATCGCCGCGATGAAAAATTTACCTCTGATTATGTCGATAAACGATTAATTGAGCTGCAAGTAACAGTCACTGGTGGCTACCCAAAACGAGTCGCCGAACCGTTGGGCGTCTGTGTCAATGGTTTTGGTGAGAATTGTTCACTTGCTTCACTTGATTCAGGATTCTGGGATTCACTCAATTCAGACGTGAAAATTGAAAACAATGGTTTCGCTAAAGGACTAGTTAATCTGTATGATGTGGGCACCTTGAAAGTTAAAGGTATTTAGTGATTGTTTTTGCTAAATTTGATTAACTTCATTTGCACATTCCATGATGCAGTCATTGAAGCTGATCTCGGCCATATTCGATCTCAAAAAGTAAATCCCTTTTGCACAGTGGAGCTGATGAATGATAAATATCGCACCCACACTGAATACAAAACGACAAGTCCAAAATGGGCAAAAACTTTTGAATTGTAAGTGTGAAATAAAAAAAGTGAGTATTTTTTAATCTTTTCATTTGTTTACGCAGCAATCCAAAGGACATTCTTCACTATTTAGAAGTCTCTGTGTACAATGAAGAATCAAAACATAAAAGCAAGTTTATCGGAAAAGCTGTCGTACCACTGCTTGAAATTGAAAACGGCAGCAAGCACTGGTATCAGTTAAAAGATCAAAAGTTTCGTTCTGCAATTCCGGGGAAACTGCATCTAGAGTTTGGTATCGACTACAACTGGATCAAATGTGGTGCTAGGGCCATATTCACCAAGAAAGAAACGCGTATCATTCCTAAGTCGACTAAATTTCAAAAAGCTCACTTTATGCGAAATGCTCTTCGATTGAAGGCTCTGATCAATTTGATCGTTGACTGGTGGAGCTTCTGGAACACCATCATCTCCTGGCAGTACCCCATTCGATCAGTTGTCGGAGTCGTCTACTCGGTTGCATTTCTCTGGTACTTTGAGTGGTATCACTGTACCTTGGCCTGGCTCTTGTACATTTTCCAGAACTTCATTGTCATTCAAACGAAGAAGTACAAAAAGGAGTTCTCTAAACAGATTGCAACAATTGGCGAACAAGAGGTAAATACTGCACTATGACTATTCGGAGCCGACGTTTTTAGCATTGTAATTATTTTTACATAAACAGCATGAAACTAATGGGGAAAGCTCTTCTGCCTCATCGGAGTCTGCTGACAGTCTAAGCGACCTGGCGGAAAGCCATGAAAGGATGTCATCATCATCATCATCAGAGCAGATTAATCAAATACTGCAACAGGAAGAAGAGTTAAAGGAAGAGTCACTCAGAGAGAAGCTCCAATCGATGCAAGAAGTTGGTGGGTTTCTCCTCAAGTTAGTTCTCAGGCATTCATCTCTCTTTGATAAGCTGGTTACGTAAGTATCTTCAACATAACTTTGGCGTTTTTCATTAACTAACGAGTTTTGATTTATTCCACTACAGAATATCAAATTTTAGCGTTCCTTTCCACACTTGGGTCATGGTGGCCATTCTCATTCTCATAGTCAGCGTTGGCTTCCGCATGTTTTTCATGATTTTACTTGTCAATGAGTTCATGAAGCATCTAAGAGGTCACAATTACGTCGGAAACAATGAGGTGCTCAATGTACTTCTCAGAGCGCCTGATATTGAAGAGTTGATCCTTTATCAAGGTTGCAAAATCGATGACGACTAAATGATAAAGCAAAAATAGTTATTTATTAACGTACTTGAGCTTACAAATAAATTGATTATTTATTATAAACACAAATCATATCACTAAGCAGCAAGCAAGGTTTTGTAATAGGCAGTTTCAGCAGTTCAGTTTAATAAGTGAGGAGTTAGATTAAATATGGTGTGTTTCGTTTTTTGTAGACTTGGAACTGTTTTTCCGATAGCTCAGATCTACAAATGGGGCAGCGTCTGTTGGTCTCAAGCCACCGAATCAAACATTTGGCATGAAACAAGTGAAAACAAGGAAGCTGTTCCAAAGGTGCGTGGCTAAAGTTTTCAAAACAAATTGAGCAGTTGCTTGAAGGCTGTACTGGGATGTTTGTGGAGTCAGTGTTCGTATCTGGGTTCGGCGATCGAGCTCGGCGACGGCGGCTATCATAAGATTGAGGCTCTTCCCGGGCTTCCGATTGAGCAACGAAAAGAGCAATAGCCCCAAATACAACACCCACGGCCAGAGTTATTAGAAAGTTTTGAATCATCTACACATTGGTGGCAGATAATGTCAGGACGAATTTTTAATGGTGTTTGAAAAGATTTAAAACTCACCCTTAGTACATTCAAATAGTCAAGAACATTTTAAGGACAATGGGGCTCAAGTACTTTAGATTACTTGTTGCGCAGTACGGTGAAAGTTAGGTTACTTTTTTTCAGTACTATATACTTAGGTACTCGAGATGTACGACAATAACAAAGCTCAAACTGGCTGTTGTCCAAACTCTGAGCTCCAAAAACTGCCAACCAGTAACAGGAATTATGTCCAATTTTCCGCTGCAGATGCACTGCCAAAAGTTAAAGTGCTCTAACGCTGGCTCTGCATCATCAACAGAAAAGTGGACACTATTTCTGTTTCTCCTGCTAGCTCTACCTGTTGTTCAACATTGGAAACAGTGTAGTTTAATTTGAATTTCTCGCAAAAAATATTTTGTTCTTACTTCAAAACACCGAAACATTAATTTTCACCAAGTACACAATTTTTATCATTAACATTTTATTTAGAAACACGCTCAAAAACTCAACAATTCAATTAGCAACGTAAAAGGAAACAGTCGCTTTAAACAATGACACACTGCGGAACATCTGCAGGTAACCTTGGTGCAACCACTGAATCATGCTTCGTGATAATGACGACATTGCATATCATATAGTCAATTGGCCGTTTGAAAGAATGAAGAAACCTGTTTGCGCAGTTTTTTGTATTACAGACGGTATTTCTTAGACAAACTTCATTCTAATATTTAGTTTACTTCATTATTTTGGAAAAAACTACTTTGTTTACCTGAAAATGATACTCATCCCAAAAGAAGAAGAAGAATATTTTTGTTTATCTGACAGAAAATGGCTTATTTTCTTTTTATCAAGCATTTTCAGTTTAGTCACGTCAATCATCATCGTTTTAGTTGCTCGAATTTTTCACTCTTTATGTTGTCCTAACTCAGCGTCTGATTTAGAAAACGCTGATAGATTTTCTTTGACAGTTTCTGAAAAACTTATTCCCGGACTATCTATTACTTTGTTTACCTCAACACTTGGCAAAGTTTTAGTAGTCGTCAATTTTTTCTGTTCAATGCTTTCCCTCGGAATCTTCTTTCAAGAATCTTCTACCTCACACAGCGCAGAGTATTGTCAAATATGGACAGATAGTTTGCCGCAAAAAATTGATTTAGTGCTCAATGTCTACTTTCTACTGTTCTTCTGTTTAAGAGTAAGTACTGATACTCAATTGTCAATGCTTCTCACTGTGTGTTTTTTTCAGTTTGCTCGTTCAACTAACAAGCTATACTTTCTCTTGGAGCTGTACACCATTGTCGATGTTTTCAATATTCCGCCAATGTTTGTGTCAATTTACCTAGATCGGACGTGGCTGGGTTTCCGATTTTTGCGAGCACTTCACTTGATGTCGTTGCCGTTAATACTTCAGCACATGTCATTCACTCTAAGCACCAAAAACCCACTAATGGCGCTCTCAAATGTCACCGCAGTTTTGCTAACATTTGCTGGCTTTATACTGCTGCTCATTAAAATGTAATTATAAAATTGCCAAAATAAAGCACTGTGGTGGGCAGAAGTGCTTTTCCGGTGTTCACATGCGTCCTGCTGTTCACTATCAGGATTGGAACTTGTGGAGACAGTCGCGTACTAGTTCGCTGAAGAGCGTCATGCAGCCCCAGAAGACGAAGCTGCGGGTGACGTGAATGCCCATGCCTGCAGTCATCAGGCGCACTTTGCCACCTCGTTCCTCGTAGAGTGCCTTTCCAGCCGCCCACACTGACATTCGCTTGCTGCCCACTTCTGCCGTCTGCATCTGAATGCGAATCACATTGAGCGGGTAGAAGAGCGAGCTGATGACACAGCCGAGAGTCGCTCCGGTGAGAAAGTTGCGAATGGCCTCCTTGCGAAGACCACTGTCTATTCCACTGAGCAGCGGTCCATCCTCAGGCAGGAGGCGCTCTTTGAGGGTGTCCTTGAAGCCAAAGTAGAGAAAGGTGGCCGGACCGTTGCGCAGGAGAATGGCAGTCAGACCGCGGTAGTACTCGCCCACTCCGTACCGACGCAGGCGAAGAAAGGCGTCCACGGTGTTGCGGTACTGTGCATTGTTGCGGTCATCCTGCAGGATCATCTGAATGCGCTCCAGGGGCGTCAGCATCGCCTCCGTCGAGCCGCCCATCATCGAGGCGAGAAAGGTGCAGCCCAGCGGGTGGGCGGCCATTGACTCGCTGACAGAGGGGTGCGCCATCAGCCAGTGCCGGTACTGGCTGAAGGTGCCAAACATCACCGAAGAGTTTATAGACTTGATGAGGACAGGCGGCAGCGCCCCTCGGAACAGACAAACAGCGCCCTCCATCGACAGCTGTCGAATGGCGTCCATGAAGTGAAAGCCCCACAGTGACTGCCGGAAGCTGACCTTGTTCAGCGGAAAGGTGACCAGGACGGATGCGACGCCGGCACCAAGACCGGCAATGTACTCTGTCCGGCTACTGGTCATCTCGTAGTACGTAAAAATGGAGCTTGGAGTGGCCAGCGAAGACTCCACGATGACCGCTGCTGTCAGGTGCTCTGGAGGCAAGATTGGATCCATGCTTTGCTTTCAGTTGCTTGATGCTTATTTTGAATAATGCTTTTCACAAGAAAATTGTGTCGTGTTTATAAAGTGTAAACGCACAGTTTTTATTTTGGAATTGCGGTAAGTATATTATAGAACAAAGTAAAAAATGTTCTTCTATCGTTCAATAGGCCACTCACGCTCTTGTCCTGTGTATCCGAAAATGGTCACCACTCGTTCTAGTCGAGTACACTGAGCTATCCACGGTTTGACTAGGTGTCTGACACAGTTGTTGATGATCTCATCTGGTTCACCGCTTCTCACTTCAAGTCCACAGTCCCTGCAGCCATGGAGGTAGTATTCAATAGACAGTTGCTTTATTTGAGGAAAGATCAATCCAAAGTGAGCTGATTCAAGCTGGCTATGCGCCGAAAGGTTGACCACGATTTGCAGATGCTCTATCGTCGTAAGCGATCGAATAGAATGCCCAGTGTTGTCTTCCTCACTCAGTGGTCTGTACCGAAGGTCCATGAAAGTCAAGGAAAGTGTCAACCGATTTAATTGAGTCAGTTTAGCTAGCGCAGTGGTTAGCTGGCATAAGCTTAGGGTGCCTATGCAGAGGTGCACTTCAGTGAGTGAAGAAAATCGAGAGCAAAATCGATCAAGTGTGCGCTCTTCAACATTTAACTGGATATTTAAATGCGTAAATGATGATGCGTTTTCAAGTTTAAGAATTCGATCAAACCACCGTTGGTCGTTGATAGTATTGAGCAGTCCTATTTTGGTCAGACTTTTGTTTGCTTGAGCGTAACTTTCAAATGAATTGAGCAATGCACTACCCTGATCAATAGACTGAAAGTAGAATTGGTGCAAGTGTTGCAGCACATTAAGTTGAATGTCTTGAAAGCCGAAAAAGTGTTGGTACTCAAGAACCAGAACTTTAAGATTGATCAACGTGTTAATTGTTTCAAACAGACGAAAGAAGCGACTTTTAACTATTTCACCCTGTTCTTTGCCCATAAACTTCAAGCGAATGAATAGGTGTTTCAAATTTGGCGCCGAACTGTCGAGCAGAGCAAGTACTCTTTCCAAAGCACCGCTGGGTACATTACAAATGGCAATGTTTAGAGTAGTGAGGCTGATGAAAACGGAGAGACGATCGGCAAGGTTTTGATTAAGTCCGAAACAATGGACCGTACTGTATTTTGTCGTCGAAGAGGAATACTGAGGAAATCTCGATTTAGTTACCAATTTCAGAGCTGGATCATCTCCAACAAAAAGGGTAAGATCTGTTCGTCTGTTACAAGCTGCCTGCTTCAGATTAGCCCACTGGGAAGAGACTTTATCAATGTTCAGCAAATCAGTGATGGGCAAATGGTCAAAGATGGCAAAGAGACAGACGTCTGGTAAGCTTGTGATGCTCGTGGTCATGATGGAAGTGTTGATGCGGATATAAACTCCAAAAATCAGCTGAAGCCAACACCCGTCTCCGCATCAAAACAAACAGTTAATGCTTAAGTGCGTCCATCTGTTGTCTAGAGGATGGACCAGTGGCTGACCATATTTTCTGCAAAATGGGTGTCAAAGCAATAAAGTTAAGTGGTGCAAAGTGTCATTTAAACATATAAAAGCATATTTAACACAAAGTTAACCAATTTTTAAATTCTTTTTGTTCATGAACATTTCAAGTCAGTCAGTTTGCAAAGGCCTAGTTCCAAGTAGCACCTGACTTCATTATTCTACCTTTTAATTTTTGTAAACACGTCTAGTCTCTACACTTCCAAATATGATAATAATGCTACATATCAGTAAATAAAATCATAAAAACAACTTTCCCTCTCACGGCAACATCATCTGACCTTCTTTTAGCGCACAAACCTTTCTGATAAGAGGCTGCCAAAACAGTTTTGCCAGTGTGGAAAATACGGCTTGTTGTGGTAGTTTGCAGATAGTAGGCAAACACTGCCCTGAAACCAGACTTTCTGTCTGCCACCAGAACTGAGCCAGCACTGTCTGTCAAACAGATTAATATAAAATTGTCAGTGAAGCTACATTTGTTACCGCTACAATGGATAATCTTCCTGATTTGTGCATCATTCGAATTTTTGATTATCTGGAACTTAATAATTTAGTTCAAATTGGTCGAGTCTGTTCTAGATGGACTTTTTTGCAAAAAACCGCTATTAAACGTCGAAAATCTTTAACTTTTCAATTTGGGACTGAGGCAAATAAGCTAATCGAGACCTCTTTTATTACTATTCCTTTTTTGCATCATTTAATAAACCAAAACAATAAAAAAGAAAATTCAACTTGTAACGTTTTAAAATTAACTTCATTTATTGTTCATCGTTTAGCTACCTCAATCCCTGTCATTCACTCACTTAAAGTGATGCTCCATGAAGGTGAAGACTTTTCAAGCATACAAAATGTACTTCATTTAGTAAGATTCTGGTCTCCTAAACTAGTTTCTTTTCAATTGTACCTGAAATTTGCTTCTGAATCAGATGTCGAGCAAAAAATGGATTTCTTCAGACAACTTTTCTTAACTCTAAATGACTGCACCAAGCTAAAGCATCTAACACTTGACATAAGTGACAAAGTTATTGACACCTGTAAAGTGCAGTTGTCAATTCTCCATCAGTTGAAAGAGTTTTACTTTTTTTCACACGATTCTCTTGTTAGCATTGTCAAGCTACTCAAAAACTGTCCTAACTTGCAAGTTGAAAAAATTGGTATTGGCAATGAGTTTCTCGATCAGCCTTACGATAGTTTGCTTCAACTGGGTTCATCTCTACTTTCTAAACTTACGCACTCTCCGAACATTAACTTTCCTCTCTGTGCAAATACTTTTGACAGAATCAGCACTGTACAACAGCCATTTACTCGTTTGAAACGACTGTCAGTTGATTTGGGACAGCTCTCACTTCATCAATTAGCAAAATGTCTCAGTTCTCTGCAAAATCTGATTTATATCCACCTAACTATGTATTTTGGTGCACATCATCGTCTTCTATCAGAATCAATCAATCATGGTAAAGTCGTTTCACCTCTCCTAAGTGTTCGAATTCTTTCTATTGAGGCTTACACACAAACCTGCAATGATTTATCGTATTTGGAATGGCCTCTTGTTTTTCCTTCTGTTGAAGTGGTTCGAATTTATCCTCAGTTTGTGCACTGCACTTGCAGTTCATGCTTGGAGCCAGATTTTTCAGAAAAGTTTGTCACCAGTTTTATTGATCATAAGTTTAATGAGCAGTGTGTGTACAGTTTGGCGAAGCCTTGGAAGAGTTTGCCCAAACTTAGAAAAGTTTTAAATTCAATAACAAAAGAAAATATGCTTTAAACCAACAACAATACAATTTTTGTTTAGTTACAAGTCAATGTATAAATAAAAACACAAATCAGCTTCGAAATCGTCTTTATACGTCTTTATTTACATTATTTGTTAGCTTCACTTTTAAACGCTGAACTAAGGGATGGACGTTTTACCCTTGAAACTGCTCGCGGCAAAGTGCCTGAAGGCGTTCTTGCAGCCATCAGAATCTCTGCTCTTAAATTTGTTTGTTTTGGCATTGAGGACTTTGCAGAAGTGCCACTCGAGCTTGTGACACCACTATAACTGACCAGCGAGATGGAGTTTGATCGAGAGTCATGCCCAGAGTCAGAACTGGAGTCCGAATCAGCACTAGTAGAGATTGTGATGATTTGAGCAAACGACTTTTGAAACGTTACTTGATGGCTTTGCACAGTTCCACAGTAAGGGCCATCTTTTGGTAGTGGTTCTTCAGGCACATCTGCAGAATTGTTTTTTAAATGACTGTTGTTGGGCGTTTCAGAGGGAAGTAAATCCTTGGAGCATTTTTCCTCATCTGACGGATTGTTTACATTTTCAAGCCAGGTGACTTTGTTTTTTACTTTTCTGTTGTTTTGTTTGCCTTTTGATGCATTTATTTGCTGGCTTTTAATCTTTTTTAATTTGTCGGTTTTTCTCCCTCTTGAAAAGCATTGAAGCCACATATTTGTTCATTTGGAGCATTAGTTGTTGCTGATCTGAATGACACCAACTTTAGCGTTTAATGTACGGTAATCACTGATGCAAATCTAGTTATCAGCAAAAGGCAGTTTGGCAGCTGACAAGCGCCTCTTTGATATTTTTGCTGCTTTAACATACTGATGCCCGATAAATCAATTGACAGAGAAATGTAGTTCTTAAATGAACAGCTGAACAGAAGAGTTTTCTGTTGTAGATTATACTTCTCATTGCCGCAACTGCCACTCAGCTGCAGCCTAGCGACAATCAATTGATAAACTGACCTGGGTTTCTATGCAATAAATAAAATAACAATTTTTTCTGTATTTACAAGTTTAACAAATCAGAGTTACTTTTTAAACTTGATTCCGGCCACTTCCTCTGGATACTCACTCAAAATGGAACGTCTCACCATTCTTGTTACTTCTGTCACGGGAGTTGGCCATATTAATGCATCGATTGGCGCCACATTACCGCTCCTTCTTCGAGGACACCGAGTCGTTTTTGTACTTGAGTCTGCTTGGAAAGGAAAACTGGCTTTGCTTGGCTTTGAAGAGCACCTTTACACTGAGACCGCAGAATGTAAACAAGGGGAAAATCCTGGAGAAGCCATGGCTAAATACCTTCTATCAGCCAAATCTATTGGCTCGAACAGTGCTGAAGAAAAGATGAAAACAATGACAACTTACTTTAAATCGCAGGAGAATAGGAATAAGTTCTCTCGTTTTAATGCTGCTATAAAAGAAGCTATTGAAAAGTACCAACCTAATGTTGTGTGGGTGGATGGTATTCCTTTGCATTTTTGTGAGTTTCACATTAACATTGTTTACCCTTTTCAAACAGGTGGCCTGAGACCGGCTGTTCGCGCTTCAGGCATTCCATGGATTCAAGCTTTCAGTGGAAATCCAGCTTTTCTCCACATTGATCCTGATTTACCACCAGGTGGATTTGGTTTGCCAACATTTGGTGGTCGAGATGCCTGGGATGAGTGCAACAAAATTAGGCGTGAAATAATCTACTCTTCAGACTACCAAGAAATGGTGCAAAAGCTTGGATATGAGCGGTACCCAGGGGATGCTATCAGTCCAATTGCTGAAGCATCACTGGTCGTTTATGGGTTCCCTGAAGAATTAAACTATGCATCTATACCTAAATGGTTCAACTTGGAGATTTTTAATCGCCCTAATCCCAACCAAAAGCTGCTATCTCCTTTGTTGACGATGCTCGTTCCAGAAGAGTTTATGGAACGATGCAAGTCAAGTGGAGGAAAACTGATTTACGTTAGTTTAGGTACTATGGCATCAGCTGATTTGCAGTTTATGAATCGACTTATTTCACTACTTGGCAAAACGGAGCACAAGTACATTGTCTCAAAGGGGCCTCGGCATGACGAGCTTAAACTGCCTGGAAACATGTACGGGGATCGGTACTTGCCGCAACAAAAAATTCTCCCTCATGTAGAGCTTGTCATTTGTCACGGAGGCTGCAATACCGTAACTGAAAGTCTTGCTGAAGGGAAACCACTCATTGTGTTACCGAACTTTGGCGATCAATTTGATAATGCTCAAAGAATTGAAGAAGTGAAACTAGGTATCAGACTGAATTATGATTTTTTAGATAATGAATTGATTGATGCAATTGAAAAGTTGCTCTATGATAAAGAGCTGCACAGTAGACTTGAAGCAATTTCAAATCGCCTAAAGGCTAGTGACAAGCACAGTATCCTTGCTGATAAAATTGAGACGATGTTTAGAAAACAAAAATAAAAAATTTATTTTTAATAAATCACAGCAAGTTTATATCAATCATCATTTCTTTGTTTTGAAAAACACAGTAAATTTTCTTTAGTTTAGTGCATTTTTTCCATCCTTGTAGTGCCAGTTTAATGCATTTCAACTTCTTACTTTCACCATCATCTTCGTCTTTGTTTTTCATGCAAATTTTACAACTTGAATAAATGTTGCTTAAAATGAGAACCTCCAGATTGGGAAACATTATTTCCCATTTAATTTTCTGGATAGTTTCATGTGAAGGGATGTCTGAATGAAGATTAAATATTTGTACTGATTCAAGGTCTGGAATGTTTTGAATATTATTTTGTAAATCGTCTGATGTTTTTTCTAAATAAAAATACAGTTCCAAGAAAAAGAGTTGTTTTAGTGGTTTCAGTAAAGTTACAAGACTATACAGTTGCTCTAAATAATTTACACACAAATGAAACCGCTGAATATGAAGTAACTTTTGACAAATAATGGCAATTTCTTTGGGTTTACTTTTGATGTGAAACAACTCAAAAAAGTGAATTTTTGAAAATAAATTTTTATATTTTTCTTCATTTTTAAAACAGTCAGTTTCTAAATCTTGCTTGCATATGTTTCCAAAACCAATAGACTGCAAATACAAATTATTATATTGGTGTAAGTTGATCCAAACTTGCTCTAGAACTTGTGGAAAATTCCAGTAAAAAGATTTCAATTGCTTTACAATCGTTAAGTCAAATTCAGGTACTTGATTGTTTATCCAATCGAATGAATTTTTTATTTCACATGTTAGATGCTCTAATTTGAAGCAAGAATTGATAGCTTTCACCAAACGAAGAAAAGTTTTATTAAAAATGTACCCAGAGAATCCACAAAATCTAATGTTGATGTAGATAATTTGAAGATTTTTTGAACAAGATTCAATTAAAGTTACAACAGGTGTTAGTTCTTCCAACATTACTCCATTGTGTTCACGAAAAGGCAGTATAGAATCTATAGTGATTTCAAGTTGATTGATAGACGGAAACATCGCGACTATTTTAGACACGTTTTCGAGATTAAATCGAGCAAATGACAAACTCTCAAATGCCGCAGAGTTATGATTATGATTGAATAAATTTTGTTGTGCATTCTCAACTTCCGCCAAATGAGGAAATGAAAAAATAGAATTATTTTGATATCTTTTAGGAATATTGACTTGTATAGACAATCTCTGAGACTGGGCACAAACTGCTGATTGAAGATTAGCCCATTTTTTGCAAATTAAATTTAGTCGACAAAGATCAGAAATAGGAAGATAAGAGAAAACTTTAAGTATGAACTTGTTTTCAAGAGAATTGATATGCATTTTGCTGGGAGTTGCTGGATTCATCGTTTGAAATAGTGAATGATTGCAAAAAAGGTAACGTTATGCAATGTTTATGTACAGTGCGGCAATGCTTGCAGTTTAGTATTATAGATTTTGGTTCAATTGCGCGCGTAATGTTGCACATTCACCGTACAGCAAATTCAGCACAGTGCTATGTACAACTTTATACTTTTAGTCACCCTAAAACCAATCAAAAACTAATTTTTAGTAGCTACAGCCATCTTTCTTTCTACAAAATGATTAATACACAAAATTGTTTTAATCACCAAATTTATTTAACAAAAAATTTTTAAATATTTAGAAATTGATTTGAAACAAACACAACAACCAATTTTTTTCAGTATAAAAAATTAAGTTAAACTTATTTGATTCTGAAGGTTATTTGAATAATACTTATCAAATTAATTTAGAATAACATTGAACTGTTGTAAAAATTCATTTAAATTTTAATTGTTTTTGTTCATTAGCCTTGAGCCTAAAATTAAATAAATGCACCCGATTCAACTATAGGGTTTTAGTTTTAAACGGAAAAATGAATTTTATTTTTTGTTTTTTGTTATTCTTTTTAGTTTGGTTTGCAGATGCAAACCAAGAGTTAAATCATAATCAAAATGAGTTTTTGCATTCAAAAAGAACTCATTTTTTAAATGCTTTAAACATTATGCATTCTGGACTAAACAAAACATTCATCGATTTATTTCCAGAGTTTAAAAAGAAACTTGCAAAGGTATATTCATCTCATAAAGTCCATTTGAGAGAATGTTATGACCACACAATAGTTAAAAATGAAAATGCTCATGTGTTTGAAAACACAATTCATGAAGTTGTTCAAAAGTACTTTGTAAGTTAAAAAATTTTTATATTTTTGCTTTTAAATAAATGTTTTTTATTTTTAGCAACACAATTGGTTTTACCTAGAAAACCTTAATTTAAAACAAACAATAAAGCGCATTGAAACATTCATCGGCAGTGTGAAAACCTTGGCACGGTTACTGATAAATTGCGTGTTGAATAGAAGTAAAGAGGAACTACAAACACGTCTTGGTCTGACATCTATGTCCGGATTTGTACGTGTTTAATTTTATTTGTTTTTAAAGTTTAACCTTAAAAGTTGGTTTTTTAGAATCAAGAAGAGTTTGAAAAATTGGTTTTTAATAGAAAAATAATGAATAGACCTCACTTAAATCTGAACAGTTCAAATGTATTGAGAATCAAACGACATCTCCAGTGTTGTCCTAGAGCCAATAACAGATGCGTGAAAAACAACAGAAGATGTACTTGCAACTGTGTTAGAAATGCCCCACGACACAATTCAAGAACTCCTGTTCGACACAATCCTCGACAACCTGGACGACCAGCTCACAAATCATCTTCTATGCCCTGTTTGTATCCCTGTTCTCTACCTCCGCCATACACTCGAAAACTACCCTCTAAACTTGAAGATACTTGCTCTCGCGAAGCTCTACCTAGCGATCAGCCCATACCAAAGTCGTTTAATTGGGCTGAAAAAGGATACGTTTCATCGGCAAAATCTCAAAGTGGCTGTACAGCTTGTTACGCATTTGCGGCCACTGCTGCTTTAGAAAGTCAACACATGATTGCAACACAAACACGCAAATCAACTCATTTCAGTGAAATGGCATCAATCAACTGCGTTTCAAACGGCTGCAGCGGAGGACAAATGTTCAATGTTGATGATATTTTTGTTTCAAAAGGTGCATTAAAGGCTGAAAAATTGCCATACGGACGAAGACAATCATGCAAAACTTTTACACCTGACGTTAAAGCAGATCACAACTGCTACCATTCTAGTTTAAGTGAAGAAGAAATGCAGCGGTTAGTTTTTAGAAACGGCCCAGGTTGGTTAAATTTTACCACTTATACAATTTTTTTAAACTTTATCACTTAAATTTTTACCAGGTGGTGTTTCCATGAGTATAAGCAGTAAAGGACCATCTTATATGTATCTTAAAGGTTCACCAGCAATTTTTACAGCTAATGGCTGTTCAATGAACACATGTCATTGTGTTCTTTTAGTTGGTAATCAAACAGCAAAAAAAGGTTTATAAAAAGTATATAACCTTTTAATTTGTTTTTCTTAGGATGGGAACCAGGATACTGGTTATTAAAAAATAGTTTTGGAAAAAACTGGGGTTTAAATGGATTTTTTCGTTTGCCTAAAGGTGGCTCAAATGTGAACAAATGTAATATTCTTAATGAATATTCATCCTCTATCATTCTTTCAAAGTAAAATGTACTGTTTAACTTGCAATGTTATTAAAAATAATATTTTTTATTGAAACAAGTGAATAAGGTTACTTTTTTATAATTGGGACAACCATGCGGTGCTGAATGCCACATTTGTTCTCCCTTCGTGGAAGATAAAGATATCTGAAAATAAAAACTTTAAATTAAAATGTGCTAAACATTAAGAGTGTCACTACTAGCCCATTAACACCCCATTGAACACCTGTAAAAACAAACATTTAGTTTAAATAATAAGCAAAAAAGAAAATTGTTTTACCCCAAGAATTTTTTAGAATAAAATGCGTTTGATTCCACCCGACTAACAAAATTGCGTGTGACAACTTTTTTGAGCAATAACCGTTAAAAGCAGAGTTTTTCAAATTCTGAAACTCAGGACTGCTGGCAGAAATTGCAACTGCAAGTGGACCATGCCTTAAAAGATATCTTTGCATCTGTTCTTCTGTAAAAATTCCATCCTCACTTTCAGGAAAGCAGTAGTAATTTGCTTTTACTGTTACTTTGTAGTCATGATGACAATCTTCAATCTATTACTGTTTTATTATTTACAAATAAAATATATCAATGAATTCAAACCTGTTGAATAGCGTATGGTTCGTTTCTATCTTCGGTAACTCCAAATTTTATAAAGTGTTCTAAGGGCTGATATAAACTTCCTCCGTTGCAACCATTTTCCATACAATTCAGAACTGCTTGAACGCTGAAGTGAGGAGCGACGGTAAGATTATTGACAATCATATACTGCGATTCCAAAGCTAAAAATAAGCTGACATCAATAAAATAAAAAATGAAAAACTTTATTTTACCTGACACTGTAGAAAACACGTAACATGAACCACAACTTAACTGCGAGTAAACATTAGAAACTTTTTTTCTGTCCACCCAGTTAAACTCATTTGGAAGTTCTGGCTCTCCAGGAAGAGGGTGCACACTACAATCTGGATGATCTTTTTGGTTAACTGTTACTGAAGTGGGAGCTTTTGTTAAAAGATCGTTATTCATCATTGCTTCTTTTTCTTCATCGGTAAAAAAAGCAAGTGATGTGACGCCCAATTTAACGGGCAAATAACTTAGATTTTGAGATTTTTTAACAGTGCAGTTTTCAATTAGTTTTGTTAGTTTTGCTAAGTTGTCAATAAAAATTTTTATTCGTTTTTGCAAATTTAATTTTTGCAAATGCAAAAAAGTTTCTGGATCATTTTCCTGAAAAATATATTTAATTTTTTAAAAAAATCATTTAAAATACTTACGAAAAAATTCTTCACAATTTCTCTTATATTTTCTTTAAATATGTTGACTTTTTTGTTATTACCACCAACTGAAGAATCATAACAAAAATCTATGTTTACACTGGTTAAATTTTGAACGGTTGATTTAAGATTTGGATGAACGTCAACAAGTTTTTGATTAACAATAGGGTTCATTTGGCTAAGAACGGCTATTAACTTGCTTTTGTTATCTAAATATTAACAATAGTTTAAATTTTTTTAACTAAATTATTTTTTACCTGCTTGTTTTGTATTTCCATTTTCAAACATTACAAGTATTACTGTTAAAGTTATTAAAACCTTCATTTTTTAATTTTTAATTGCATTTTTATTTTCTGGCTTTTATAAATAAAATTTAACTGTTTAAGTTTGACTTTTTACGGTTTATTAAACTGTTTTATTTTTAAATTTTAATAACAAGTATTGCAAAATTTATTAACAATAAAAATTATGCAATTTTTAAACTATTTGATAACATTTTTAAATATTTATTTTTTAAATTTTACCGGAAACATGATTTTAAGCAGAAAAACGGTAAAATAGTAAATTTGATTATCACTAACAACAACAATATATATCTCTAATTAAAGATAATCATAACTATAGTTACTTTGTAGTTTCTAAACTAAAATATACAAAACTTTTTGTTAAATTTTTAATAACACAATTTGTTAAATTTTTGTGTTAGAATGATAATTTTTTTAAAATGAATAGAAATATTTAGTTTTAAACAAAATGGAAAAAGATTTAACTCCATTTTCTCATCGTTGGACAATAGCCAATTTAGATTGGTTATGTGAAAATGTTCAAGGTCATCAAAAACTTGAAACAAAAATTCAATATAATAATGTTTCAACTTTGAATGAGCCAAACAAATGGATTACATTAGAATTGTTTCCAAATGGTTTTGATCAAGAAAGTTCAAATTATGTTTCTCTTCGTATTTGGGCAGACGAATATATATTTTTTCGTTTATGGGTTGAAAATAAATTTTATGAAAATGTATTAAAAGGTATATAAAATATATAAAATACTAAATTTTAACAACAAAACTATTTTTAACTTTTAATTTTAAAACTTATAGTAGAAAATTCAAACAAATTATCAAAAGAAATAAAAATTAAAAGTTATTATAGCAAAACAGAACTTTTAAAAAATTTTAATTTGCAAAATGAACTACAGTTTTCTATTAGTATTGAGGTAGGAAAACAAGTTGCAAAAAATGTTTTTTAAACTTGTATTTTTAGGGAGTAATCGTAAAAACTAAAAGTTTTAATGTTTTAAAACATTTAAATCAAATAAACGAGATAATTGAAAAAACAACTGTCACATATGATTGGTTTGATTTTATGCAATCAATTCATTCAATAAGCATTTACAAATGGACAATTAAAAACATACAAACAAGAATTAAAAATGGCGAAAAAAAGTTTAATGATTCTCTTCAGTTTGCAAAAAACATAAGTTTTAAAGTAATACTAGAAGAGAAAGATAACTTGACTTGGAAGTTAAACATGCAACTAATAAACACAAACTCTTCTCAACTTTTTATGTGGTTTCGAATGAAAAAAATTGATGTTGATGAAAATGAAAATAGCACTTTAGTTAAAAATGGTAAGTTTAAAATAATTAATAATTTTATATAACAAAAAACTATCATTTTTACAGAGCAACAAGTCAAAATATTTAAAGAAGTAAACGAAATATTAAAGTTTAAATCAATAAATATGAAAAAACTTCAAGCAAACAAAAGAAAATATTTTTCTGATGAAAGTTTAGAATTATCGTTTGAGGTTTGTAATATTAAAACTATAAAACTAAAAAATAACTATATTTTTATTGCGTCACAGATAATAAGGTTCAAAAATTCTATTTATCAATCTAATCAAATGCCAGAATCAAAACTGGAAAAATTTGTAATGGAACGTTTTGTAATTTTTAATTACATAAGTTTTGATTCTTTAAAATATTTTCTTGAAAATAATTTAAAAAAAGTAGTAACACGTGATGAACTTGTTAATAATTTTTTGGTTGATCAAGAAAAACAAGAAAAAGTGTTTGAAACAGTAATAGATATGACAAAACATGTCATTGAAAAAATGAATGAGACAACTGTAAAAGAAGGCTCAACTTTTCATATAAATCTTCAAAACGTATTTTTAGCTTCAAATTCCAACTCAAATTTTGGAAATATTGCCATTAGCGGATCAGAAAACGTGTCAGAAAAAACAATGAATCAATTTGAAAAAACTTTTGTTGAACCACTAATAAAGTTGCAAAATGAAGTTAGTTCGTTGAGCAACTCAATTGAAAAAGCGTATGCATTTAAATCAAACAGTTGTAATGTTGAAAAAGAAGGAGTTCAAATAACCGTCGAAGTTGAAGATTTAAAAGAAATGCTTAAATTTTTTATTAAATATTTGCTGCCATTTTTTACAGATGAAAAAGTTGTTGAAAAACTTAACAATGAGTGGTGGAATATTGATATTGATGATAAAGAATCAATGACTTTAATTGGAAATATAGCAAAAGCCAAACAAAGTTTTTCTAATACTGATTTCAAAAATGAATTAACAACTAAAATCCCTGAATCTATATCATCATTTAGTGTTCCAATCAACAACTCTGATATTGTTTATTATTGGGCTATGATGTTTGCTTATGGAGACTTAAATCAAATGCGAATTTCTGTTCCCTTTCAGCATCTTAAAAAAATTAGTCTTCATGTACAAGCTTTAATTGAGCACTATAAAAAACCAAACGTTATTTTGAAAAACTTTCACAACAACTTAACTGTACAAGTATCTAAACTTATCATTAAACAAATTGATGAACTTACTGCTGACGCTAAAGAAGAAAAACAACTGACGCGTTTTATAACTAAAGAATATTTAAACGAAAAGTTTAAATAATAATCATTTAAATTGCCATTTTAATAGTTTGTAACTGAACAACCGAATAAAATTTTTACAAAAATAACTTTACAATTAAAAAAATTGATACCACAGTATAAACAATATTTTTTCTATAACCATTTTTAACTTAATTGTCCAGCAGATCATACAGCATCGCCGCGAGAGTGCACCAAGCACTTCTCGGATACAATAAGAGATTTTGGCTGTTCAATGTTAATGAAAGAAGTCTCGGCTTGTTGTCTACTTGCGCCAGACGCTGCTGCTGGTGCATTAATTTCTTGGATCACAGGGCACGCAGAGGTGAACTGAAGCGCTAGAACATTTCGATTAGACGGTAAATTGACTAGAGAGCTGGGTCGTTCGGATAAATCTTCGTCATTGCGTTGCTGCTGGCTGCTTTCTGCAATGGCTCGTTTCATTAAGTATCGACTGTAGTTAGACATGTGTGCCAACTGACTATGTGACGATAAGAGTGAACCCTTGCCGCAAACATTGTCATCGATGCCTGCTAAAAACAAAAGGTCATCAGAAACAAGCTAATGAAGTTTGAAATGTTAACTGAAACGCACCTCGATCGCTTGATTCACTCTTTGTCAGAGATCGCCCATTAGAAAAGGTGAGATCATTTCCATTGCTTGAGCACACTTCGGTGCAGCGATTTCGGATTCTGTAAAAGTTGAAACTTAAATGAGTATGCACATTAAAAACTGTAATGATCTTACTTTTGAAAAAAGCCGCAAATGGCTCTTTTAAACATTGATAAACTTAATGGCGGCCCAATAATAGAGTTCAGTGAATCACTTGTTTCGGCAAATGATGTGTAAAGCCCGGAAACGAATATGGGATAACCGATTGGCTGGTCACACGAGGAGTTGATAATGTTTCGAAGCACTTGCTTGGCATTCTGAATGGAGCCACGCTCAGGATTGCGATTTCTAGGAAAAAGAATACACAATGACAGTTAAATATTATTAAAAAACAAAACAGCGAAACACACCTCAGGAAAATTAACTCTTGCTGCTGGCCTGCCCACAGTCCACGAACACACTCTCGATTGATCTGAAAGAAAGTGCATTATTTAGTATTAACTGTATTTTTAAAATATCATTGTTTAAAAGTTTACCTTAATAACTCTAAAATTAAGATACCTCTTATTGAGCATGACCACCTTATATTGGTCTGTTCCATCGTCAAGAACGTGCCGCAAAGCTAAAAGTGACGACACATTGGACAGTATGGCATTGCGCCAGACAGGATCAGCCTCGTGCGAGATGACAATGGTCTTTTGATAGGTAGAAATGGCTTCATAAAGGGCGGCATTGCTCTCGTACTCCTCGTAGGTGGTAAACTGATCTTGGTGCAGCTTCAGTGACATCCTCACGCTTGGAACAATCACTTTGTTGAGAAAGTCCATATCGTGAAAGACCCACTCATCACGAGAGCTGTGCACTCGAAGATCGCCTTTAAAGAGTGAATGGAACCCGTAAAGAAAAAAGTCGACGCTCATTAATGCTGAGTTGTTGTGGGCCGCACTGCCAAGTGCGCGTCGAGCAAGCAAGCTCAAGCCCATGCACAATGAGATCACAAAATCTTCATTTTTTCGAATATACTCCGTCCTTGCTAGGTCGCTGTTGTGTTCAATGCAGTACATGATCCAATCTTTGTAGATCAGTTTAAAGCTGACTCGAGTTATTCCCGCGGCTGCTGGGTCAAAGTCCTCATCAATGTTGATATTAAAAGTTGGATCGAGATCAACAAAAGCTGGGTCAGAGAGGTACTGAATAGCATCTTTGAGATCTTCATTGGATAGCCACTTGATGAAGCTCTTTGAATTGACGCAGTAGTAGATGATCGTCTTCACGTAGTAAGTAATGAGAGCTTTTCGAAGATCATATGGAGTGAGAATGGTCGAAGCAGAGTTCTCTGAAATAGAGTACCCCTCCAGGACGTAGTTTGTATGCGTCACCTCCCAGGAGAGCCACCGCTGGTTAAAGGCACTGTTGACGGAAAGCAAATTCCACAAACGGCCAGGCTCACAGCAACAGCAGCCTTCATCGTCGCTGACGCTTTCACTGATAGCCTCCACTTCTCGCTGCTGACAGTAGGTTCCGCGAAACTCGAGCCCTCGAACTTGAAAGGTCACCATTCCATTGCCAAGTTCAATAATGTGAACAAGACAGTTCAGATTGTCGCTGGCCAATACGAAAAAGTCACCTTGACTGACATCGCCCCAGCGGCCAAGAATAAGGTCACCGTACAGCGAGTTCTGCAGTGAGCGCGTCAAGTGCTCATAGAAAATAGAGTTCAAATTGTTGTCGTCTGATCCAATTTGAGCTTTGTCAATCTGGGATGCAAGTCGAGTATTTGAGTGGTCTACTCTCTTTGTGCTACAAAAATGGAAATAATTAGAAGAAAGAATAGAAAAAAGAAGAACTAACAACTTACTTGTAATCTCTTTCCCAGAATTTAATTGGCCGAACATACGAAGTTAAAAAGATGGCACTACCCAAAAAAGGCTGCAGTGGAGAAGACAGTACTGATGATATGAATATTTGAACTAAGAGCATTGCAGAATCTAAGGGAAAAAAGTCAAAATTAATACATTGAACAGAAAAATAGTATAAAAACTTACGTGGAACACTAAACGGTTGAGCAAACGCGTGAAATGCTGAGCCCCAAGTAATTTGCCACGGCGCAACGTAAGTAATAACAAAGCGAAGTTTAAGCAAAAAATCAGTTATCTGCGAGCAAAAAGGTGCGTTAAAGTGATGAAGAAAGAAATTCTCAAAACTTTTACCTTGTAGTAAACAATTGAAACGAGGAACAGATTAAGAAGAAAAATGTTATCTTTTGCTCTATTGATCTCCTTGAAATCGTAAGTAAAAAGCAGGTAGGTAAAGGTGATGATGATGTAGTTGTGAGACGGGTCGTTGAAGGTGCTACGGATGCCTTTAAACGCGCAGAGTACGAGAAGGAAAATACCAAAGTCGGTGCCGTAATTCTTGATTAGCAGAGGACAGTCATTGGTGATGATACTGAGAAAGAATAATGGCGATACGATGTTCTTTTCAATGAACCACATCCAAGCTTGCATCTTCTCAAACCACATGTTCTTAGCCGGTTCTTTTACTTCAAAACGATTGTACTCATGTGACTTCAAAATAGGACTAGCAAAGCACTGCCAGGGCAATTGCTTGCGACAGTTGCACATCATGTAGTGCACAAAACCCCAATAGATTGCCAACCAGGTAGTATAGGTACTGACAAAAGGCTGAAGCTTGAAGATGGAACTGACGTGAACCCCGAAAACACCGATGGCAATAAAAACACAGACGATAAAGTCTGATTCCAGACGAGTTAAGGTAATTTGCTTAAGTTTCTCAGGAAGCGGATCGGTAAGTCCTTCCGCTGCGCTTTTTTGTGGCTCTTTGGTAGTTTCGCCAACTGTAGCATTTGCGGGTAAACTAGCGGAACCACTGTTGGGAGTTAATCGTTTGAAAACCTTTCCTATTTGAGCGAAACCGGAGCAGATGACATTCCAGTAGAGCATTGGGTCACTTGGCAGACGACTCATGTGATATGAAATGGCAAAGAGACATCCGCAGAATACTGAAAACGAAGCAATGTGCGTTTCTTTGATGTTAAGTACTTGACCGAGAAGGTACAGCAGGGTAACGGTAGCAATGCTTCGCAATAAAGAATATGTTGCCGATACCATGCCCATCGTTGAGGCGGTTCCTCCGAAGATGTGAATATCCACTTGCTCAAAAATGTACATCAGAAAAGTGTTGAATTGTGGTAGAAACCCAAACAAGAAAAGTCCCGGGAAGGCGAGTAAAAATGTTCGAGAAACGGTAAAGATGATAGAAATAAAGTCGCGATTGAGAAAGTTCACTCCGTAGATTTCCAGCGTAATGTTGATGTTGTGGTGGTTATTGAGATACTCATGGGATAGTAGCAAAATCAGACTGCCAATGCAAAAGTATATGGGCCGGCTGTAGATGGTGATTCGGTTGAAGCCATGAGTTGGAGAAGCGGCGTCAGGTTGAACACTCTGAAAGAAATCATATTGTAAGATAGTAAAAGGATAATGTAAAAACTTACCTTTAGGAGGGTGTACTGCGAACTGGCAACAACCAGGCAGAACCAGGCAAGAGAGATATCATGAAAGAAACTTTTATGAAGGAGAATCGAAGAAAATATTGCAACTAAAATGGCTAAAAGTATTGAGAAAATAAGCTCGCACGTAGTCAGATTGCGGTCGAGAAATGCTTGCAGTGAAAGACGATCAAAGCGAATTTTGATGGTTTTCAAATTTAAGACGTTCATTTCATAGTACTGAGACTGCTTAAGTTGTTGCTGAGATCGGGCGTAAGAATGATTTGAGTGATTGGTTAAGGACAGAAATCCTGAAGTGGCCGAGGCATCGAGCATGTAGCTAGGAATTGAGTCGTACACTAGAGAGAAAGTAAAAAGATTAACATTGCTATCAGCTGATGAAAGAAAAGAAAACTTACTAGGCATTGAGTCAAAGAAAACATTTCGACTGTTGGAGTTTAGCGAGTCAGGTGTATGTAACGTGTGCCCGCCGAACGGCGACATTAGAGGAATTTCCAACTTGACCATGTTCTCTTTGCCATGTTCATTTCCCGTGATGGAAGTGCTACCATTGGGATTAGTGCTGACAATGGTGCTAGGGTCAGGCGGTGAAAGTTGTGAGGTGTTGTTTAAGTAAAAGAGTGAATTTGAAGGCACGAGAGCACTGGACTTGTACTTGTTGACCTCTTCTTCTCCTGAAACCTTTGGAAAGGGGTTCAATGAGGAAATGCCTTTGGCTGTGCCGGTGCTATTTTCGTCAAATGTGTAGCTGAACCAGTTACCGCGTTCGTCCTGAAAGACATGCACAGCTCCAACAGTAGTGTCTTCGTGAGATTCGGCGATATGTGTTCCGGGGGAGGCGATAACTTCGGCAAAAAAGTTGGGCACCCCAACAAAGGAGCTTTTGGATGAGTGTCGCTCTCTAGTGTAGTTATAAGCCGGTGTACTGTCACTGGAGAGGAGCTGCTTGACAAAGGCATAGTCCAGTGACTGCTTACTCAAGGGCTGACAGGCGTCGAAAAGAGTGGTCAAGACTGGATCGCTGTTCTTCAACATCATCTGAGAACAGTAGGCAGACATGATGTGCTTCAAGTGGGAACCTGGCACTGCACCGTTCAGTTTGGTGAACTCATTCAGCAGAAACTTCCTATCAGAAGCACTCAAATGGCGACGATGCGAATGTTTGGATGACTTACTTTTGTGCTTTTTCAGCGTGTACAGCGAAGACCTCACACCGGTGGATGTCGATGGAAGGTTAGCAAGAGACTCGGCCGCTTCGTAATCATCTACTGTTTTGGAAGCTTTCCTACTACCGTAGAGCATTGACGATGAGGAAGCCGATGAAGAGGGAATGATTGACGATGAATCTGAAGAGCTCAGAGAATCAAAACGATCATTTAGACTTCGAATACGCTGAAAGGCATCATGATTATCATCGTCCTCCTCTGACGTGCTCATCAGAACAATACTCTGTTTTCCACGAGAATCTCGCCTTGTTTGAGGGTCAATGTCGTGCTTGTGACACCATTCCGGATGGGCAGACCGACTAGAAGCGGAGCTGGCAGCTTTAGATGAACGTTTTCTACTGGAGGTGAAACGCGCCTTTCGAAGAGGCAACTTAGATTGCTTACTTCTGTTTAGACTTTTTAATTTAGACTCATTGTTGCAAAGCGATATTTCACTCTCGTCTCCATCTTCGCTAGAGTCTTCACAAGCTCTAATGTAAGTTGCACTCGGCCCGGGTTGTGGGGGATTTTTCTCTTGACATTCTTCAATCTTTTCCAAGTTAAAACTTCCCCCCACTTCAAGAGAGTCCTTACTCGTTGGAGCCACTTGAGCCAAATTCAGCATTTTTGTATTAAACCGGTAGTCAGGAAGTACCTCAAATGGATTCAACTTCACGTTGGACGACTCTTGTTTGTTAAATCTGCTACTATCCAAGGCAGTGGTCTCATCGTTTTCTTTTGCGTAATTTTTGGCATTAATAATCTCCATACTGACGGGATGCGACGGCGGAACAAGAAGCGTTGGACGAGAGTATCGAGAATTGTCCGAGTGCTTTAGTGTTTCAAGCTCACTGCGAGCTCTACGAAATGTCGACATTTTGTCGTACTTGAGGTTATCAAAGGTGCCGATGGAGTTGTGCGACAAGTTGGCCTTGGTGTAGATGGAGGTAATATTTGAAAGAGATGTGTCAGAGTTGGAAACGATATCAAGAGAGCTTTTATTGCTGACACTTTTGACTAAATCCTTTGCTCCCGAATGCTGCTGTTGTGGTTGAAAATACGACTCTTTTTCAACATCATCTTTCGGCTCTGCACGCTTATCTTCCTCATCTGAAGAGGGAAGCTTAAAAAGCATTGACAGATTGGCGTATGAAGAATCACTGTCGTTGACGTGAACTTCGGCTTTGCAGTCAATCCTTTTAGACACTTCTTTTTGGTCGTTGAGGCACTCTTCATCACATTCCTCTGTCAATTTGTTGACCTTTGAAAAGGTACTTACAGCCTCTAAGTTGCTGAATTTGATTCGATCATTATTGGAAGTACTGTTGTCTTGTGATGTTTGCATAGGAACCATTTCGAACTGATCCTTACTTTCACCGTCGTTGCAACTTTGAGAGTTTAAATTTGGTTCCACCTCCGACGAGCGTTCAGCCTCATCTTTAATGCAGTTTCCAGTGTCAAATATCCGATGAAAGTAGGCGTTGATAAGCTTGATGACGGTGAAAGTTAAGCCAATAAAGGTGCAGTATACGAACCAAGAAAGGTATGTGTTGAAGAAGATGTAATTGACAAACGGTAAGCATAGGAAGATGAGCCAAATGTAGAGATGAAAAAGATTAGAGAAGTGTGATTGCTTCTTGTCGTAGTACCATCCACCGGTTAACGAAGCCCAGATGCCTTCCGTGCAGATCGACCACGTTTGGAAGCCCATTGTAGCTGGACATCAGCTGTTGTTGCAGCCCTCAGCCCAGAGAGAAGGTGATTCACCAGTTTCCGAGGAGATCAGAATTGCTGAGCACCAGTGAATGGCCTCGCATTTGAAGGCGAGTAAGCGGTCGTTTGGGAGTTCATTCGCTTGCTCAAAGTGCACGCCGAGTGGAGGATGAGATCTGTGAGAAGGTTGATTGGGCAGAAGGTAATGAGGATTGCTTCATTTGGCCAGAAATCACAAAAGGTTCGTCTGTTTTGTCTGTCGTAGTGTGTAAACAAAAAAATCAGCGCTGGTCACTTCCTCTGTGAATGCGTTTTGAGTGAAAATTTTACCACGTGAACTTTTTTTGAATAAACAGTAACTTTATTCTTATTTTAATCTGATAAGTTATTTTCTAATGAAATTGACAATTTTATTTAGGTATTAATTTATTAGTAAATATAAAAAAGGCAGCAAGTTTTAACGTAATATAGCATAAAGCATTGTTTTACTATTATTGCAATCTATTGCTTCATCAAAGAGTAATGCATTGTTTTTGGAAGATATAAAAACGACAAAATTGTAGATCGACTTTCTACCCTGCTAAACAGCCATGAACCTCAATGATTTACCAGACCTTTGTCTTCGTAAAATATTTTCAAGACTTGAAACTTCTGATCTTTATGGCATAAACAACGTTTGTCAATACTGGGCCTCTCTCCAAACGACTGTTTGCACAAAAATCAACACATTGTATCTTTTTATTGGTCAAGAAACAGATAAAGATGATTTTGCTTTCCAAAGAAATGAATTCCAAATACCTTATATCGAGCAGATTGAATCAAAAGAAATTCGCGACAAGTACACCGTTCCTGAATTTTTTGACAATGAAAAACTGAAATTTGAATGGCTCAGTTCTTACACAGTCGAGAAGCTCATTAATCTTTTTCCCAACATTAAACGATTGAAAATTTTTGTCAACTTCAAGAAAAAGGCACCCTCGCAATTCGCTTCAACTTATTCTATTATTCCTCAGTTGATTACCTTACTTGAATTTTGGTCACCGAGTTTGCAATCATTTTTCTTTGCATTCGCACCCTTCAGTGATGAGCCTAATTTGTTTGAACCTTTAGTTGTAGCAATCAATAATCTTCAAAACTTGGAAGAGTTTATCTTCAAGTCACGAAACATTACAGTTGATTCAATTCCTAATTTATCGCTCACAATTTTAGGGCAGCTTAAAGAATTTCGTTGCGACTTGTGGTGCTATGATGAGAGAGAAAGATTTTTCTTGTCGCATGTAAATTTTATTAAGCTAAACCCAAAACTTGAAAAGTTGAGCTTTGGATTAGTGAGCTGCTCAGAAATATTATCTATGGACATCTTTTCTAATCAACAGACAAATTTTTATCAAAAGTTTACCAGTTTTCCATTTCTTGAATTCCTTCATCCAGATGAAGATATGCAAAATTTTTGTCGCAAATTTTCTAATCTTGATAGACTGGACATACTTTTTCACAGCCACAAGGAACTGTATAGAATGTCCAAGTTGTGGAAGCATATGCAAAATCTAATTTTCTTGGATATGTTTGCAAACTACCCAGCTGATAATGAAGAAGACGAGTTTCCTGATGATCCTGATCCTAAACCGATTCCAAATTATTCAGTTCGAATTCTCAACATTTTCACATCCCCTCATTCTCATGACGAGCTTTATGATATCAAGTGGAATTTATTATTTCCAAACTTAGAGATTCTTCATTTCAACGATCGCTCTATCTGTCAAATTCCACAACGTGATGACACTGATTCAGAATACAGCGATTCTGAATCAGATGAAAGAGAGTATTCTGAGGAAAACACTAGAGGAAAGCAAAAGTATTCAATATTCCGAAATTTGTTTCGGTTTGATGAACATGTGTCCAAGAGAAATGAATGTTTGAAACATTGCCTTCAACCTTGGAAACAATGCTCTAAACTAAAAAAAGTGTACATTGGAAATTCCACAGCTCCAAAGTTAGTTGATTTTAATCAACTTTGGAGTTAAAACAAAAGAAAATTTTATTTATTAAAAAATTAAAGTTTCACTTTTGTGCAAAAACTAGTCGTTCTACTTTATCAACAAGAACCTCGTGTCGATTTGAATTTTGAATTCGCTTGGCTGCCACTTCAAGTCGTTCTTTCAATTTTTCATCAGCAAGCATCTTTTCTACTGCCTCAATTAAATCTCTGTCATTGAATGTGTAAGGATCAACTCGAATTCCAAATCCTGTTTCTTGCAATCGTTGAGCGTTGTCAAATTGATCGGCAAAAATTGGCATTGCAATCTGCAGTAAATTTAGTAAAAGTTTCAACTTTTAATAAAAATTAACAAACCATTGGGATTCCTCTTGCAAACGTTTCTGTGACAGAGTTGTTTCCACCTGAAAATGATCTTTAGGATAGAGCAAGTCAACTAGTCAGTTAGTCCACACTCACCATGCGTGATGACTAAATTCATAAATGGGACAATTTTTGTCTGTGGAAGATACTGATTGCCCCACATGTTCTCCGGCAGTTCATACTGATCATGTCGCGGCCCTTTTGAGACGATATACTTGTGTGCCGTCTTAGCGAGCACTGTGGTGACTCGTTGCATTAACTCGACATCGACGCTAGCCTACAATGTATAATAAGATTAGATCATTACTCGGCGTTTAGACAGTTTACTGTTTGTTTACCAAAGATCCCATGCTCACATAGATGTACTTGCCAGACCATGTTCCACTAAGATTGTTTTCAATAAACTCCTTTGGCAAAAAATCTTCCAGTTTGGTATCATTAGTGATCACTTCTTTGTTGAAAGCTTCCAGATTGTGCCAGCCATTTTTGCTAATTTCAGGAAAGTTCAACTCTTCTGGGCATGCATAAACAGTGAGAATTTCTGTGGAAGGAAATTTGACGTCATTGGCGTAAGGTTTGTAGCCCATCTCCACTAGTAGTTTGCTGAAATCTTCCGATTTGTGAAAAAGTTTTTGGCGAATTTTGTTAAATTCATCCCACTGAGAGCGATCACCAGTTGATGGTAAGCCTAAGGATAACCAGAAATAAGCTGTAAATTTTGTGTTCAAGCATTTATCATTTCATACCAGAACCTCCCGGTGGTATCCTTTCATACCAGACCATTAGAAGTGGTGACATTGCCAGCGACTTTACCCAGGGAATGCCCGAAGAGTGAACTGAAGGGGGAAGCCACAGTGAATCGACAATGATTACATCTGGTTTGTACATTTCAATAGCCTCTTTGACACCAGCATCATTGAAGCGTATCTCGTTTTTATGCGTTTCAGAATTGAGTATGTTCTCAAGGCTTTTCAGTTTCTCTAATGGTGAGTAGTCTAGAATAGGCCAAGTAATAAAACATTACGTTACAAAGTTATAAGTACACGCCTATAAGTACCTCCAAGTAATTTGTACTGATGCAGTACTTTTGCGTAATGTTCGCCGGGATGCACGTTTGGATCAACCGGACCAGAGTTGTCAATAGGGTGCAGGTGCTCAATAAATCCATAGCTTGATAGTTTCCCTTTCCATGTCTCAGGAACGACAAAAATGACCTGATGTCCTCTTGCCTTGAAAGGTTTTGCTTCATAAATGCATGCATTGATGTGGCCCGCTTCATTACTTGGGGCTACAAGAATGGTCAGTTTTGATGTGGACATTTTGAGATTATTTTTTTAGAAATAAGTAGTAACGAGCTATTTGCTTCAAACTTAAATATTTAAAAAGTTATGCTGTAAACGAGTCTAAAACGTTGGCATTTGATTGACGAGTCTGAAGTTGATAAGCTTTTTTGCACTGTAGGTTGTTCTTTGCATTCAAATCGCAGAGGTCTTCTCACACTGTGAGACTCACAGGTTGTTATCGACTGATTGTCGTTGTTTGATAAAAAGATAAAAAATGCATTTGCACTTGAAGGTAACGAAACGATTTAGTTTGATAAAAATGTCAAAAATTTATTTTTAACAATACTTCAATTTAATTTAAAGTTAGACATGTTGTCATCTTTTCACCATATTCGGCATCTTTTCTCGGGGTTCATATTTGAACCGAGTGGACACTGAAAAGTGTCACTAAACTCTTTCAAATTTCCGACCACTACGTTCACTCTGTACTTATCCGGAGAGTGGACATTGGTTAGTATTCGGTTTTTCAAAAATTGCGTAGTGCTTGCGCTGCACCAAGTGTGGGCATAAGAAATGAAAAACAATTTCTCAGCACTATACGAAATTCCTGCCAGCTTGGTGGTGCCTTCTTCCTCCTGATGTTTTTTAAACGCTACCCAAGCTTCACGAAGTCCATCAGCATCAGCCATGTTTTCACCTGCAATCTGGATATTGTAGTTAGTTGGACAAGATGAGCTGCCTACTCACCTAATGTATTTTTGCCATTCAAGTTAAGCTTTGTTGTGGGCTCCTTTTGACTGCTGTACTGCTCAATGAAGCATTTGGTCAAGTTGTTAAATTTGTTGATAGAGGTTTTTGACCACCATGACTTGAAGTTACCACTAACGTCGTACTGACGGCCTTCGTCATCAAAACCGTGTGTGAATTCGTGACCAACGACTTGTGAATTAAATTGAAATTTTTATCAATAATTTAGTTAATTGCAGCACTTAAAGTTTTACCTGCACCGATTCCACCAAAATTAAGTGCTGCCGGACGTCCTGAATCAAAGAAGGGAAGTTTTAGAATGCCTGCAGGAATGGTGATTGAGTTTTGTGTCGGCTCATAGGCGGCATTAACTTCAGCCGGTGGAAACGGCCACTTCTTTGTAAAATCATTTGGTTTACCAAAATTTTCAATTGCTGATTTCATTTGAAGATTAGAAAAATCAACAAGGGACACAAGATAATTTTTATTCTGCATTAGTTCTTCGAGTTTTTCTGGCTCTTGTAAAGAATAAAAATCATCCAGTTCGGCGTTGTCAAGTAACCAGCCTGGATAAGCTACGTTCTTTGTCATCTTTTTAAGTTTGTTTAGTGAAGCTTTTTTAGTTTTAGAATCTAGCCATTTGTTTTTGGAAATGATCTCAGAATAGGCTTTTTGAACGAAATCAATTATCTTTGCAGCATCTGTTTTCTCTTTCACAGTGAAAAACTTTTCTGCGTACAGTCGGCTGAGTCCCATGTTTATATTTTCATTAGTGAACCGAACACAGGTGGTATTTCTAGGCTCTAAGCTAGTTACGCCTTTTGTCACTCGATTGAACTCAAATTTAATCGACCTGAAACTTTCAGTGGAATAAGAAAGAAATTGATGAACTATTCGCCAACCTACGTAGATTTTAAAAACTCGTGGCTCAATGGTGGAGATTAGTTTGAGCGCTTGTACTGTATAGTTGACATCGTGAGCATTGATTAGGTTGACTGGGTAAGAAGTGTTTAGTTTGTTGAATAGTGTGTCAAAAATTTCAGTTTTAAAATCAAACTGAGTTTTAGATTGCAGTTGGTCAAATAAAATTGGATGGTATATTTTATCTGGAGTTCGATTATCTTCGATGGGTTGCTTAAACTGCAATTTTTAATTTGTACTGTAAATATGCTTATAAGGTAAAATGTAAAAAACTTACTTTTGCCAGTTTTGTTTCTAGCTTGATAATCTCTTCGGCGTCTTCCTTGATCCGTTCTGACAAATTATCTTGCGTGTTCATCTCTTCACTGTACAGTTCTTTTGCAGTGTCAATGATAAACTTTTTGTAAGCGTCAACTGCTTGTTGGTTTTTATCAGCATTAATTAGCTCATCATCTTCTATGGCAAAGGGTGTCGACTCTAAGATGAAATGGTTTGCGGTTACATTCTTCAAGTCAGGCTGAATGAATAATTTGAAAACGGTAGAAACTCCTGCAGCTTGGGCATTAACGTAGTCAGTTGCCCAGTTGTATGAAGAATCAGTGTGCTTTTGTCCAATGCCCCATTCATGTCCTAGGATATGTTTCAGGACTTCTTTCAATTGCTTTTGACCTTCCATGCTATTTTTTTCCGCGCATTCCATGCACTGTTTGTAAACATATGCCGCATATTTCACTGAATTTGCTGTTTTATCTTTAACTTTTGATTCTAGAACATGCCTAATTTCTTCTGAAATTTGGTCGTTAAGAACGGTAGACACTGTAATAACTGATTTTGATCCTTCAAGCGGATGGTGTTTTTTCCAGTTACCACAAGCAAACTCAAAAAAATTTGAGCAAGGATTAACAGATGTATCTACTGAATTAGTGATAAAATCTGCCGCATTCTAATACAGAAAAATTTTTAAAAATGTTTTATATTTTTAACTTATTCTTACTTTGCAAGCAGGTGTAGAGCAGCTTTTTGAGTTGACTAAAGTAAAAAGTAAAATAAAAAAAGTTACATAAATTAAAATCCTCATGTTGAACTCATCTGTTGAAAATGCAAAATAGTTATTTTATAAATTTTAGCGTATTTTATACTTTATTCAAATATGGCATATTATAATTAATTTAATATTTGAACCGTTTTAATTAAGAATAAATGTAAAAATCTTTATTAATTAATTAAATGCTAAATTGGCTGATAACTCAAGGCTACATATGTAACAAAGGTCAAATTTTTTGTCAATTTTTTTATTATTGAAGTGTGATTTCTGAAATATTTTTATTTTACTTTTTTTAATTTACAAAATAAATTGTTTTGTTAGCTTGGTTTAAAATAATATAAAATTAGGTAACTAAAAAATATATTTAAAAATCTAAATAAAAAAAATTAAATTTTTTTGGTTGAAGGGTTATTTTAAGTATAGGGTTATTTATAAAATAAATGGTTTATCTGAATAAGTTTTATGTGTAAAATATGATTCTAAATAAAATTTTTTATAAACCGTTGTTATATTTTAAAAATTGTTTCAAGTTTAACAAGCTAAAATGTCAGATGTGATTATTTTTATACCATTTAAAAATAAAATATTGCATTGTCATTTTCTACTTTTTTTTAAAAGAAATGGTACTATCTGTTTTAGAAACTTTCATTCTCAAAAGTGCCTTGGCGGTGAGCTTTCACACAATTTAGTGTGACATCAGAGAGCATGATTCGGCATTTGCCGATGAAAGTAGAAACAAATGCACTTGTCTGTACATTTCAACTGATTCAATTGGTCATGCTTGAGAAAAATAGCAAAGATGATCACAATGTAGATAAATGTTGACAGCATTTGAAGATGTTATAATTTTGTGATGCTGAGTGTTTCAGTGTGTTATAATGAAAATGGATCAAGCTCAAGTAGTTAAATTAGATAAACTTCAACGTCGTCGAAGAAGTTCTGTTTTAGAACTGGAAGCAACTACTATGTTAGGCCATTACAGAGAAGATTTAAGTGATTTTTTTGCAACTCAAGCAGAAAAAATGGTTCAGCTTCAAGAGGAAAGAAGAGATTGCGAAAGTCAATCAAAACCTATTAACTCAAATGATCCACAAAAGTATTTAAGATATGTTAAAATATTCTTGAAGTCCGGTGGAGATCTAGTGTTTTTCTCAATATTGGCAATAACATTGGCATTGTTAAGTTTTACAATAGACGTTCTAGTTAGAAAATTTTATGAAAGTAAGTCAAATACCTTTTAAAAATATTTAATAATTTTACTTATTGTTAATTTTTTAGTGCGAAGTTTTTTAACAACCAAACTTACAGACAATTTTTACATAAACTATGCGTTATGGATTTTTTTTACATTGTTTATGGTGCAAATTTCTGCCAGCATAACACAAATATTCTCTCCTTGTGCAGCAGGAAGTGGAATTCCTGAAATAAAAGTTATTCTACGAGGAGTTGTTTTAAAGGGTATTTAACTGTTGTTGTGATTTAAACTAACTAAAGTATTTTTTTGCAGAATATCTTACAATAAAAACTCTCATTGCTAAAATTTTTGGTCTTCTTTTTGCTCTGGGAAGTTGTTTGCCATTAGGAAAAGAAGGTATTTTGGAAAAAATGGTTTTTCATTAACTGACCATTTTTCATTGATTGTTTAGGCCCAATAGTTCACTTGAGTTCAGTTGTTGCAAATCAATTTATGAAACTTTTTTCAAACATCAGCGATCCTCACCAGTATGAAGCAAGGTTTGCTGAGGTTCTGGCTGTTGCCTGCAGCATTGGCGTGGCAGTAACTTTTGCGTCACCTGTCGGTGGAGTTCTTTTTAGCATTGAAATCGTCTCCGTCTTCTTCTCCGTTACCTCCTACTGGCATGGGTTTTTTGCAGCCACTGTTGGAGCTCTGTTTTGGCGACTGTTGAGTGTGTGGTTTGAATACAATGAAAACATCACCCATGTATTCAAGACTGATTTTCGTTTAGAAAATCCGTATGAAACTTTGGAAATTGTAACTTTTGCATTTTTAGGGGTTTTTTGCGGGTTTTCTGCATTTCTCTTTGTAAAACTCAATACAATTTTTGTTCAATTAATGAGAAAAAAATCTTTTTTAACCAACTACTTGAACAAACATCCAATTTTGTACGCACTACTAGTTGCATCAATTGTATCTTTTGTTTCTTTCCCTGGAACTTTTGGGAAGTATTACGCTTCATGGCTAAACTCAGGTAAAACTCAACAAAAAAAATATAATTTTAAGTTTTAAATTAATTTTAAATTTGCAGAAGAATCTATTCACGAACTTTACACAAATTTTACTTGGTCTTATCAAACTAACAATTTATCAACTGAGCAATTGAAAATAATTTCTAATTGGAGCACAGACGAAACATCTGTTTTCATCAATTTATTTTTATTTTTTACAATGAACATTATTACGCTGGCTATTTGTGCAACAATTCCAATTCCTCTGGGACTAATTGCACCAAGTTTAAAAATTGGAGCTGGACTCGGCCGATTTTACGGAGAACTTATCAGCTATTTTTTGCCAAACGGGATCAGTCCTATTGACGGCTTGAATAGAACAATTTATCCCATACTGCCGGGTACTTATGCCGTTGCTGGAAGTGCTGCTTTTGCTGGCTCAAACACAGGTTAACTTTTTCACAATTTGTTATATTGTATTCTAAACGGTTTTTTGTATTTATCACAAGGTGCAATGTCTACTGGTGTGATGGCTTTTGAAATGACAGGCCAGGTAACGCACCTCCTTCCTGTGATAGTGTCCATTCTTACTGCTACAATGACTGCCTCTTTACTTGGTCCGTCTATCTACGACAGTTTGATCATCCTCAAGAAGCTGCCCTATTTGCCTTCAATCCTTTCCTCAAGCTTTGCAGGCAATCAGATTTTTGTTGAGGATTTTATGAATAAGGATATACAGTTTGTCTGGGCCAAATGCACTTACCGCTATATTCGCCATTTACTCAGCCTTAATAAGAAGTTCAGGTTTTACCCATACGTTAAGTCAGACAAAAATAGAATACTTCTAGGAACTGTTGAGCGGACTGAACTTCAATTTTTGTTGGACGATTACTTGAGAAAGCAAAAAAGCAAGTTAACAAAGCAAAACAGTATTTCGGTGATTCTCGAAGAAGATGAAAATGAAGACTATGAGTCATACGAACAAACTAGCAAAGAAATGTCTGCTATTGAGGTAAATATTTATTCAATTTAAACTCATTGTAACAAATCTTTTAAACTTAGAAAATCAATTTTGAAGAAATGCAGTTGGATAACATGGTTGACTTTACCAACTGTCCTATTGATCCAGCTCCATTTCAACTAATGGAAGGAAGTTCATTGCCAAAGGTGTTTTTATATTGGAGTTTTGCAAAAAAACTCATTTTAAACTTATTTTAGGTACACAATTTATTTTCGTTACTTGGCTTGCAACAAGCTTATGTGACATCTCTTGGAACATTAGTCGGGGTGGTATCACTCAAAGAGGTAAATAAATTATTATTTTTATTTATTAACTAAAGTAAACAATAATTTTAAATATAGCTTAGAAAAGCCATTGAAGCCATGAACTCTGGAACACTGCCAAGAAAACGTAAAAAACTGCAATCCCAAAAAAATGGTGATACAGAAAACAACTAGTGCCAATAAACAATTTATTAAAGAAAACGTGTCAACATATTTTAGTCTATTTTTAATTAATTTATATGCGATCATTGTGACTTTTCAAGCATATCTTCTTGAAATCGTTTGATCCACATATATGAAAACATAAGCAATTCACCGTATAATAAAGTAAACTTAAAAAATGATGTAAAAGAAACCAAACCTTAAAAATCAATTTTGTTAACTGTTTAACTTTGTTTTTGTGCACAAACTCACCATAGGCAAGGTATGTCATTCCCATTTTCTTTTTTGTGTGAAACTTTTGAATGTACAAATCCAACATAAATCGGGACTTTAGTGATTGACCGTTGCGTTCACTTGCGCTTAGAATATTCAAACGTTTGCTGCACTTGTGAATTCTTTTACTATTGACATACAATGATTTAATGTTAAAAATTACATTGATACTTTTTAAACTTACCTGTACAGCGAAGCAGCAAAATGAAATCCAAAAACTACAACGATTTGGTAGAGGGAAAGATTAATAAAATTGATGGCTGTGATAACAGACATTTGCTTGGACGCCAAGAGAACAATTTGATAAGCACTGGTCGGCACTGCTCCAACAATAAAGCTAAGTAAAATTGGCCCAAACAATCGATTGGTTTCAAAAATGTCAAGCAAAACCAGTGTGTGATACTTGCAAAATAGATATAAGTTTGTCGATTTAAAGTTTCGTGACCTCATGTTTATATCATCTAACAACTTATCAATTTCGCGCATTCGATAAAAGGTAACTAGTGTCACAACTAGACCGACAATAAAGTTCTGTATGTACTCCATCAACAAAGTGTAAATGTACATAAAAGCTATCATTCCGTTGATTAAAATAGCCAATAAACTGAGGTATCCATTAAAGGTTGTAAAAAAGTAGTTTAAATGTTCATAAATGTAAACAAAAATTTGCCACAGATAGTAAACATAGGCAAGCTCTGAAAGAAAACAAAGTAAAAATGTCAACAAATGAGTTACAAACTGAGCTGTAAATTATGATCAGTTGTTTAATTATAATTTCATACCCATATATAGATTCCAATACTGCAAAACATACATGTTTGTTTTTGCCACTTTTTGAATTTTTTCGCAATCAATAAACATAATATCCCTTTTGTTTTGTGTGTACCTTGGATCACCTTTTCCTTTAAGAACCAAACCAGCCAACCTAATTGTTTCTATTTGTCCCATTTTTTCCCCTTTGTAAAAATACATTCTATGGTAGTAGTAAATGCAAAAGGGAGTTATAATGACGTAAATAAGATTTAGTTGTGGAATGGCATTTTGAAATAGCATCTGATCCCAATATAGAATTCGCCAGTGCGTGCTCATTTTTACAGTCATTGAAATAGCCATTTGAATCGTTCTAATTGTTGCTGCCAAACAGACGCCGTATATAGTGCCTGAAATCGTAAAAAACAAATATTTTAAATTAGTTGAAAATAATTCACAATCAGATAAGTTTACCTATTGTTATGGTTCTAAATCGCATAATATCTCGATTAGCTAATTCCCATTTTTCTGGAAAATGTAGCAGTCTCCAAGCCTCAAAATATTTGTCAACCAAAATTGGAATTTGATAAAGCCGTAAATAATGAACGTTCATTTCAAAAATAATTTGAAAAAATAGCCAAAAATGGCTGAATCCATAGTTTATCAAAAGTGAGAATTTACGAAACATGTTTATGCAACTCAAAATCAAAATAAATTAAAAATTTTAAAAATAAAAATTTGATTTAAATAAAAGAATAGTATTAACCAGTTTAGAAACAATTTTAATGAACAAAATTTACATTTATGTTTATAATGTTTATAATGTTTTTATTTTATCAATTTAAAACAGAAAAACTTTGAAAAAAATAAAAAATTGTTTTTAAAAGTAAAAAACATTTACCTCTACATAATCTTTGGTTTTTCACAGTTTAAACTTTTTTGCATTCTGAGAACAAAAAAAATATTAAAAGTTAGATATTTGTACAAAAACAATAACTTTTCAAGTGCAAAAAAATTAAATTTAAAAAAACAAAAATTACTTTTAGTAATTTTTTAATACTAAAAAACAAATTTAAAATTGAAACTTTATATAGTTTTAATTTTGACATTTTTAGTTTTGAAAGTTTGATGAGTAATGATTAATGATACGAAACATTGGAACATGTTTTTTGTTAATAAAGTTACTTAATTGTTTTTTATTAACAACTTTGTGTTGGACATTTTCATTAAATGTCTAAATGAGCATTGTAAATTATTCATTCACAGAATTCATTCATTGACAAATTAGTTTTAAATTATTATTGTTTTAATTGTTTAAAAACTTTTTATTTGAAGTTTGAACAATAATTAATGACATTAACCATAGCTACATTTTTAAAAATTAAAAAACTGCAAAAACTGAAAAAACATGTCTCTACCAAGTTTAAAATTTTTTTTCAAATGCTTAAATGCTTTCTCTTGCAAGTCAATTTAATGCAGGTCAAGTGAACAGTTCTTGCATGTCAAAATGAAAGCAAAAGAACGATTTTGTAGAGAATTGAAAATATTTTAATTATAACTTTAATTTAATAATAATAAATCCATAATAATGATAACAATTTAAAATAGAAAGAAATTAAGAATGACGAGAAACGGATGTGTGTGGCTGGTGAAATGTGTGGAAAAGGAGGAGGGAGAAGGGGCAAGATAGGCGAAAGAGTGTGCTGAGACCAAGTGGCGCTTCGGCAGAGCAAACCTAAACATGGAAGACCGCACGATGACGCACATCACTGATCCACAGGCGGTGTGTAGAAAGAGGTGTAAAAAGTGGTGACAAAAGATGGTGCTTAGAAAGATAGTGGGCAGAGCGAAAGGCACGACGACCGGTAGAAAAGATATTCAGTTTGAAGTGTGTGTAGTCGTCGAAGAGGAAGAGATGGGGATGGAGCAGGGAAGGGGCAGGGGGGCGTTAAAGAGGTCAGAGGGCTACAGCTGCTGTCACAGGGAGAAAGGAGCGGCCAGAAGGACATGAGTGGGGTACAGAACAAAATGCATCTTTTGTGAAAAGTTGGGTAGAGGAAGATCAACAAGAAAGAAGAATGGGGAATAGCCATTTGTGAGCCCTCTTAAGTGGACTCATCCGCTCTTATGGAGTGCGTGTACAGTGAATCAGTATTATTTATTAAATTAAAAAGTAAGAATTGTCTATATATCATGCAAAAGTGTGTGAGTGAAAATGGGGTGTGGTAATAGGTGGTCAAATTGGGTATGCACAGAAAAATAGGCATATATAAAGAATATATTCTTTTTAATAAGTCTATACAGAAAGGAAGGAAAGAGAAAGAGGGAGGGAGGGAGTCGCACTCGTCTTGGGACGGTGCCGCTCAGCAGAAAGAACGAGAGAGGGAAAGTTACACGAGATAGAGTCGAGTAGATGGGGCCAGGTATTGTTTATATATATATTTATAGAAATTAAAAACTAAATGTTGGGTGGGGGAAGATGAACTCGGAGAATGGGTGTTGCGTCGAGGGAGAGAGAGAGAGAGGGATGCGATCAAAGTCGCCGAAACATTTGATATAGCTATGTATCACCTTTCATTTTGGGTTTCATATTTCGATGTGCAGTGGTTGACGAGGGCGAAAATGGAGTCATTTTGCGGTCAAAACTGCTAACGCCATAGGCACGATTCGGTGGCACAGCGACGCGACTGCTCGTGTTCAGTAGGGAAATGGTAGGACCATTTCGGCGGCTTGGAGGCACTTCCGTGGAACTGGAAGGAGGGGCAGGGTGTGCTGCTGCAGTCCCCTGCGGGTTCACACCGGAACCCGTCGACGGCTGACTGTTTGCAATGATTGACAGGCGCTTAGTAGCGGCAGGTTTGGAGTTGGCGACGCCAGTGGAGAAGGAAGAGGTCGATGAGGAAATGGAAGAGGCAAGCGAATTGGACGAGGATAACCGAGAGCTAGTGGAGCCCATTGAGGACTTCTGACTTTGTGACTTCAACAGGTGCGACTGCTGACGGTTATAAACACGAGGTGACTGATTGCGAAGTTGAGAGCTGGCAAGGCCACTGATGGCTGGGGAAACCCCGGACCCAGAAGCAGCAGCTGCAGCAGCGGTAGAGGCTTTGCTACTGCTGCTGATGGTCGACAGGTTGCGGGACGGAGAGGACAGCTGTCGCAGAGGAGGGGGCTCATCTGCGGAGGTGGACGCAGCCGAGGACTTTCGACTGGTACCACTGACGCTGGCGTAAAACCTGGACCGATTGATGATGCTGCTATTCACCGGACTGTTGGTGGTGGTGAATGCAGCCGTTGCCGCTTCGTTAAAAGTCGTACTCGTGCTGGGAGAAGTGTAGGTTAGTTTTGAATCGGCAATGCTGGAAGTGCCACTGTTCTCGTCGTCGCCTACCGATACCAATTCCACATCGGCGCCGAGTCATAATTTCAGTTCACTCGTTATCTTGGAGGCGATATTCTTAAAACCAATCGACGTGCCTGAAATGCGCTTGAAGCGAATGCCGTTTAGTGACAGGCGCGGCAACTTGCAAACTTCAATTTCCCATTGAACCAGTGAGTCAGTGTACGGGTCTCCATGAATGCAAAGAAGTAAAAACTTTTCTCTTTGCTCATAGTCACAGTTGTTCTTGTCAAGAACTTTGCGAATTTCTGACATGATCTCATTAGGGTCCCGTGAAGAGGTGGTTTTCATGCTCCAGGTAAACCTCAGCGACCGAGGCTTTGTTTGGTCATCGTTCATTGTTCTGAAATAAAGTAACCAAGTTAGTCGTAGTTTTCTTTAGAACGGCAGATGCCCCTACCTTTTACTGAATTTTGAAGACAATTTACTAAAGAAAGACTGTCGGTTCATGTTTGAAGTGTCTTGCGATTGCAGAGGGGCCACAAAGGAGTTTGGCCAGCGTTCACGCGTCTGACCGCTGTGAAAAGTGCTTCGATTCGCACTGCCACGAGGAAAGGCTCGATTGATGTTTTGAATGGGCGAGATGGCAGCATTCTTTGAGGAGCTGTACAAATACAAAAACAACATTTGGTTAGGTCACCGCATCAACAATATTTACACTGAAGGCTTTTTAAAAGAAAGAGGGGAAACGTAAAAAGAAAGCAACAGATGACAGTGTCATAAAACAACTGTCAAGCTGGAGTTATCATTTGGGCGGTTAAAAACAGGTTCAGACATGCATTGCTCAAACCTTGGGCGAATGGTTTCATTGATTGAGTTCAGCGTCGAATTGCTGTCGATGGGACGCAATTCAGATGCATAAGCACTGGAACAGGACCGCCCCGAGACAGACGCCGACTTGGTGTGCCCCTTCGGGCGAAGACTGTTTGTGTTGAGGGACGAGTCACTAGACTCCTCTTCGACAACAGTGATGCTCGCCACGTTAGTAGTAGCAGAAGTGTTAGCAGAAGTGGAGGTACTGTTTTTTTGGTAGTTGCAAGTTAGCAGAAAAGTTAAAGAGTACAGAGTAGAGCAGAAAAGGGAAAGAATAAAGGCACAGTTATTAGTATTCGAAGAATGGTTCCATTAGACGGGTGCAGGAGCCATGCAGACGGAAGGTCAAGACACAAGGCACAGGAAAGGGGAAGAGTAGAACAAGAAAAAGGCAGGAGGAAACAGTGGAGGAATGCACAAAGTGGCAGTTGGGACCAAGCAACAAACCGAAACAAAACATGCAAATTAAAAGCAAAACAATGATCGATTAATGATGTGTTTCATGCAATAAGTGGATAGGAGGAAGCTATCGTAAGCTAGCACCCGAAGAAAACGCTAGCCGGGATTTGAGCAGTAATACGTACTTGGAGCTTTCATTAGTCTTCTCTGTGGAGGCATTTTTCGAGTCGGCCGAGTTGTTGTAAATGTGAGTGTTGCGTCGAGGAATGCCACTGAGTGTGTTTTTAAGTAGTGCCGTCGGAAGTGCAGAGGGCTTCTGCCTGAGCGAGCCAGTGCCCAGGTTGCTCAGTTTGGACGGGCTGATCACCGAGGCGGCAGAAGGCGTCGAGGCGAGGGGAGTCTCGCTCGAGGCGCTGCCCCCGCCAACGGTACTAGAAGTGGACGAAGTGGTAGACGTGGAGGTTGCCGCCGCATTCGAAGAGGTCGGCGAGGAGGATGAGCCAGGTACTAAGACGGAAGGTGATTTGATCGATGAGGAACGACCACCACCACCACCACCAGAGCCACTCGGTGGGAAGCTGTTTGCGTTGTTTGCTGAGTTGGTCGAGGAAGAGCTCGTGGGCGATTTGACGCCTGAAGGAGATGACGGATCAGCAGTAGCGGCCTGAGCGGTGCCGGTTCCATTGGTGATGGTGGCGTTCGTCTCCGAGGAGCTGGAGGATGCCGCCGTACTGGCAGTTCCATTGGCGCTGCCCGCCGAAGGGCCACTGTTATTGCCGTTGGCGGCAGCTGCAGTGGAGGATGCGGCCGCCGCTTCGCCATTGTTATTCTTGAACGGATGAATCACAGTCGTGTCTTTTGAGATAACATGATCGAATGCACTTGGACGCTGCTTGTAGGAAGTGCCTCCTGCGTTGCCGCCGCTGCTGGTGCTCGCCGAGCTAGAATTGGGAATGGCAGGCACTGCTGGCGTCGCAAACGATTGACCAGCGTTGGAGGTGGTGCCCGTCGCCGTCGCACCTGTTGCTGCAGTGGTCGCCGTGGTGGCCGGCGTCGCTGGATGGTTTGGATCGCCGCCGTGGCTGAAGCGCCTTGGCTTGGTGGTCGCGGACACACTTCGCTGTACCTTCACATGAGAAGGAGACTGATGATGGTGGTGATGATGGTGTGAGTGGTGACTATTCGTGATCATACTGAAATCGCCGCGCTGCCGAAGCGATAAACTTGAGCTCGATCGAGAGTCGCATGCCTCATTCTGTAAAACGGTTAAAAGTTGTTTTTATTAATAAACACGTCAATGGTAGAGTCGTTAATGTTAGACAGTCACCTCAGTTGTGCGCTTGCCCAGCAGAAGATAGATGGCCATGACGTCGTCATACTTGCGACAGCGTAATGATTCTTCAATCTCCTCTCGCGAGTAGCCGTTTCCTATTAGTATCTCCACTCGACGCTGGTCACTGAAATCGGGTTTCGGCTCAACAAATGGCTTTAGTTCGTCATTTTCGTAGTTATTATTCATCCACTTGTCCTTCATAATTGTCTACATGATATTGTGAGAGAAATTAAACAAACAGCGACATAGGATATATGACAAGATCTTACCTCAAGAGAAGCCCGTTTTGCTGGATTAAGTACAAGAAACTTCTTCAACAGATTCTCACACTCAGTGGTCATGTAGAAAGGGATCCGATATTTGCCGCGTAACACCCGATCACGCAGTTCTTTGAGATTGGCGCCATCAAAAGGAAGCGAGCCACTGACTAGAGTGTAGAGAATTACGCCCAGACTCCAAACTACAGCAAAGAAACGGAAAAAGGTTAGTGAACTCTGTGGTAAGCGGTTAAAAGCAAGGCTTACCGTCAACTTCTGGTCCATCATACTTTTTGCCCTGAAAAAGTTCGGGGGCAGCATATGGCGGACTTCCGCAGAAAGTGTCCAGTTTCTCGCCGGGCACAAACTCATTACTGAAGCCAAAGTCAGCAATTTTGATGTTCATTTCACTATCTAACAGTAAATTTTCCGCCTTTAAATCACGATGAATTATTCTTTTCTGATGACAGTACTGCACAGCTGAAACAATTTGCCGAAACTTGGCTCTAGCTTCCTTCTCTTTCATACGACCATGCGAAACAAGATAGTCGAACACTTCACCACCACTGGCATACTCCATCACCAAGTAGAGCGTCTTCTCTGTCTCAATTACTTGATACAGTTTCACTATGTTTGGATGATCGAGCATTTTCATGATGCGGACTTCGCGAAAGAGCTGAATAAAATTAAAAAGATTCAATTAGATACAGTACACAGATTCAACTTTCAATAACAACCCAACTAACCTTTTGAAGACTGGATTGATTGAGCTGCGTCTTATCAATTATTTTGATGGCTACCTCCTTCCCAGTGGGCAAGTGCTTTGCCAGTTTCACTTTGGCAAAGTTGCCCTTGCCAATAGTTTTCAGTAACCGGTACCGGCCAATTTGCGGTTCTTCGCTCCTCGTTATCCGGGCATTGCTGCGAAGATTGTTTGAAATTGACACCGGCTGATAGTCATCGTTCTAATAAAAACAAAGTAATAAAAAGGTTAATGTTTTAGTGAAAGAATGGAAATAAGTATAGAAAGCTATGCCAAGCTCATGTTTTTGTTCAGCAAGGTTTGTTTTTAAAAAGGATCCAAAGCAATAAAAACATACACGTTTTCGAATCATCTTTCGACAAATGAAAAAACGACAATGGTTTAAAATAGATGAAGTATTGTTGTGTAGGTGGATAAACTCGATTGGCAATGAGTGTCAGATCATTCAGAGAAACTGCACTGTTTTAGATTGAGAGCGAATCCAGTGCCGCAAAATGTTTCAGAGCGCAGAAAACTGATAAAGGGCAGTGATGTAAACAGTGCGCAAGTTCAAGTGCTCGCAGAAAAAAACATTCTCTCTCTACAGCGGCGGCGCCACTGACGTCAAAATACCACATGAAAGCCATTTAAAATGACATCCTAACTGTATCTTGATATTGCTCTAAAAGATGTGAATAAACAGAACTAAATAGGAACATTTTTGTACCCTATACTCTATGAAAAATTGTGTAAAATAAGTAACAATTAAAGGGCAGTGACAGTTGGCTGATTTCCAGACAGGAAGCCATGCGTATCAACAGGTAAGACGACATAAGAGTACCGTAGTGTCGGCTATAGTAAGGAGAGAACAAAAGGTGTTCAGTTTTCGAGACTGTCATTTAGAATTAGCATTGATTCTGTGGAGCCGAACACACATCATGGCGCCTACAATTCGGCCATCGAGTGCAGACCTCTGGCGCCCTCTGTGAGATTTTTAGACTA
>JAALOO010000022.1_pt1 | contig 126325 bp, 96 predicted proteins | sample 7257641 | NCBI WGS metagenome assembly JAALOO01 (sample SAMN14085613, study PRJNA598686) | mite metagenome | biome: ENVO:01001000; feature: ENVO:01001002; material: ENVO:01001226; isolation source: single female mite from University of Michigan culture on fish food culture... ...
AGAGAGAGAGAGAGAGAGAGAGAGAGAGAGAGAGAGAGAGAGAGAGAAAGAGTGAGGAAAAGAGCGAGCCAGCAAAGCAATCATCATAGCTGGCGCTTTCATCTTCATCGTTCACAGTACCCAGCAGCAGCAGCAGACATCATCATCTCATCAATGAGGCCGTATTATGGTTTAGTTGCGCTTTAGTCTCGCCTAATTGGCCATTTGCCGATGCACTATTGTCTCCAATGTGCTCATCTTCGGCATCACCACCAGCACCACCACCAGCACTGATGCCTGATGCTCACACACACTAATTGGCTAAGCTGTTTGTCTGCGCTACTGCTTTACTGGTGCCTTTTGACTTTTCTTGCTTTGATTCGATTTGCCTCTGTATCACTTTGCCATCGCACTGCTGCAGCACTTTAGGGAGGGGGACCAAACACTGCTTTCTACGAGAATTGGCCAATTCTTGTTTTTTCTCTCTCATTTGCCCTGACTTGCTCGCTGATTGCCCTCGATTAATGGTCATAAACAAACTATCTCTCATTCTCACTCCCTCTCTCGATTCGATAATCTCAATGGCGCAGCAATGCCTCTGCTTTTGAAATGGTCTTTCGCCTTGTTTGCCCTCATAACTGGGACAATAACCCTGTCTTGTCGCATCTCTCTCTCTCCCTCCCGCACACAGTCTCGCCCACCCAAATCATTCTGCCAGTGCATTCTGCCATTTGAACAGTGCCTAAATGCCTTCTGCTCATTTTCGCGTTCTGCCGCCGCCTTCGTCGTCGTCAAAAGTTGATGATGAAGACGACCGCGGCAGCAAAAGCCTCAAATATAATGGACAAAAACTGCTCATCAGTGGCAATGGGGCGCCTAATAGTAATAGTACTACTGTTTGCTGTCTTTCAATTGTTGATACAGTAAAAATTAATCCCATTAATCACCGACAATGCGCCACTTGGGCACAATCACTTCTCTGTCTGTCTGTCTGTCTGCCGGTTGGCTTGGAGGGCGCTAATGGAAGGGGTGCTTCTCTACTTTTTTTCCCTAATCCTTATTCTTGCTCCCTTGTCTGGACAAAAGGGGGAACTGTCAGCAGAAGAAAAAATCTTGTCGCAATAATTAGTGAATTGAGCAAACTTTTTTGTTTTGTTTTTCCGCACAACAACAGCAGCGGCGCCACAATGATCAACAATGGATTTTTAAATTTTTAACGACTTTTCTCCGGGGAGCAAAAGAGGGAAAGAAAATTGCGGCAAAATGTTGAAGAGGCGCACAACGTTACAAGTAGTGTGACACTAGGAGCTGTCTGACAACTCCTTAGTAATAGTGAAAAAAAAAGAAACTGTCTGCAGTTTTTTGCAGAAAGGTTCAATTTAACTACTCTACTGCTAATTGGCTATTAATTGGCTATTAATTGATGAGTTATTACAGCCATTATACCCAATCATTGAGTAAATAGACAATTTAGCTGTGTGCACTTGTGCCTGCTGTTCAGTGCTTCTCTGCAAACAGACTGAATGCTCCTGCCAAATTGCCTTTGCCTTTACCTTGCCCCTTTTTCTTTTTCCAAAATTAGTCGCTCCTGACGCATTTTCTTTACTTGCCGCATTATTACAATGAACACAAGAACTACCTCTACCAAGGTAGAAGACAATGAAGCCGTTTTCTTTCTTTCTTCTTTTGCAACTAAAAATGCTATCAACTCTTTTCTCTATCTTTTTTCTTTCTTTTCTGCCTTGACAACACCCCTCGACACTGGGCAGTAAGGCTTACCAGGTAATAGAGATAAGAATACAAGTTTTGGCAAGTTGGTGTTGGTGGCAGGTGGAGGTGGTGGACAAATGAGCAGAGTAGGCAGTAGGCAACAGCAAAGCGATATGAGAATTAATATGCCCAGTTTTCATTCTTCAGTTTCGGTGCGCTGCTCACTTTGGTACACAAGACAACAGAAACACAGCAAATAAAGAAGAAGAAAAAGAAGAAAAAGAGTGCAAAGCAAATCTAGCGCTTCATCTTTTGACGCAAGTGCCTACGGAGAACTTTATCAACCAAACTACTACTTTTTCCCCAGGCCCAAAAAAATTAAATTAAGTTTCGGTCTAAGAGAGAAACTGAGCTGCTCAGCGCTCATAAACGCTTCATTGTGTACTAGGACTGACCGATGGTGGTGGTCAGAAAGACTTGTGCGCAAGTGAAAGATAAAAACAAAAAGTAAAAAATAAAATAAATGAGCAGTGTCTACCTGTTCCCCAACTGAACCTGTCCGTCCTGTTTGGTTTCTGTTGCCACACTGAGTGGGTGCCATCATGACGTGTTCAATGCACCACCATCACCACCATCACCACCATCACCACCATCACCACTCACTCACCAATTAACGAGTCTCAATGTCCGAAAGGAAGAAAAAGAGTGAAAAAAGAGAATAAAGTGCTGCACGCGCGAACTTGCGTTCTTCTGGCCAACTGGCTCTCGGTTCATTAACTTCCTGAATCGATTACTGATTCTGATGCACAGTGTAGCACAGACAGCAGACAGACAGTGTAGCCGTAGTCAGGAACACTGGTGATGATGAAATTCTGTAGCTCCAATTTTTTACAAACTAAAAGGCAACAGCATTGTACAATAAGCACAAAATTTGTATTTTTGTTTACAAAAATCTTGTCTAGCAAATTAAGATTATAGGCGTGACAGTTTTGAGTTAAGAAGCAATTGTGTTTTTTTGTTTGTTCAACTTTCATTTGTGTCAATTATTTACACACACATACTTTCTTTTTCTCTATCTTTTTTTGTGATGACTTAATTTGAGGATGAAACAAATCGAAAAATTACATTTTGTAGAGTGAATATTTTAAAGTGGCACAAAAAGTGAAGTGTCAAACAATCAAGCAGTATTCATCAAAACTGTCTGACTGACTTGGACTGAACTGAATTGGTAGACGCAGGCAATTGACACTGTCCCGACAAGTGAGACAAAGTGAGCCATCACATAGCATTTGCATGGAATGGTGGGCTTTGCCATCTTTGATGCCGACACAGCCAGTCAGTCAACTGTGCTGATTTTGTTTGTTGTGAAGTAAAACAAACAAACAAACAAGAAAAAAGTCCGTGCAGTGTTAACAAATGCAGGCAGCTTGTGACCTGGGCAGGCAGGCAGTTGAGTAGTCTTCTCAATGTCTAAGTCGATGTGTAGATAATTAATGATGAGAAAAAATCCTTTAGTACACTTCAGTGTTTGTCATCGCTTTCTTGCTCAAATGCTAACGATGCACTCGCCCCTCTTTTTCCTCTCTTTGCCATTCTCTCTGTCCATCCACTCTCCCTCTGCACGTATAAATGCACTTAATAATTCAATTAGTCGCCTAAAGACGATTAATAGCCGGTCCGTCGTGCGGCTTATCGTGCAATCTACTGACTAGTAGCACTGCTGTCTCTCCGGTCTAGCATCTGGGCTCCCATTTTGGAACCAAAGAAAACATCTGTAGCAGTTGTGCAGTGTGTGACAAGACAACATCAAGTTGGTCAGTGCCATCACTACCATTAGAGAGAGAGAAAGAGGGAGAGAGAGAGAGAGAGAAAAAGAGAGAGAGAGAGCACACTTGTTCAGCTGATGCTGGAACTGCATAAAAAAATATACTCGTCAACAATGTCATAATTAACATTTAGCCATTGTGTCTCTCCTGTGTAAAACGTGGTATCTCTATATAACAGAAAAAAGTATATTTACAAATTAAAATTAACAGACACCATGTACAATACTAAAAGAGAAAAGTTTGCCTTTCTGTTCAACAAGTCTTTTTGGCTGCTATTGAACTTCCCAATGGAACTTCTTTTTCTGGCTGACAAACTCACAAATTTTACCAGGTGCGCCTCTTTTTCTCTTTTTCAAGTTTCAGCCTTTTTTCTTTTTTCTGCATCACATTCATGTAAGAAAGAACCGTAAAAGGCAATTTCAAATTAAATTTTAACAGAGCACAGTTATAACTGAGGAATGGATCATTTTCAGCTTGCCTCTGTGATCTCTTTTTCTCTCACCATTTTAAACATTTTTTGGTGTTAAGGAAATTAATTACACTTTTAATTTATTTTTTTTGCATTTTGACACTACTGCTGCTGTTATTTATCATGTTCAATTTACATTTGTTACCATTTTTTATTTTGTATGTTATCCCTAACTTTGCTTACTAAACAAATAATGGCGTGAAACTTTGTATCAATTTTCTTGAAAAGTATTTTTAAAGTTGCCTAGTTATGTGATCAATATGCAATAAATAACATAATATTCAATCTTTTGCACAACTCTTCTATAAATATCATGAATTTATGCGTTGTGCAACATTGACATTGCCTGAAAATGTGTAACACAACATTATTTAGTATTAGAAAAGGGGGAAACGGTAAAACATTTCACACTTTAATTTTGTTAGTTGAGCAGACTATGATTTATCAAACAATAACAGAAGGCTATTTACGAATGTCAAAAATGGTCTATTTTTGTGTTTTGGTGAGTTGGGAATCAAATTTTTATTTTTCAGTTTCATTTTCACTAATTCTTTACTACTTGATAGTAATAGATAGAGCAATGTGCACTATCACCTACACTCCTTTCTTCATTCCCTTTCATCATCATCATCATCTTCTTCAACATCATCAGCAGCACCATCAGAGTGAACTTTTCAAACTTGATTGCCTTCGAAGCTAGCCGGCAAATAGGCTTTTCATCTCAGCATTATTTAAATTTATTAATTAATATTAATTACTTGTGGCGCAACAGCAAAACAGAAAAAATGGCAAAAGAAGAAGAAAAAGACACACATAGAAACAGATAGACACACTCAGTCAATTACTGGGCTGACTTGCACGCTCGGTGGGCTAGCCGCTAATTAGAGTGAAGGGGTAAAGTTTTTACTTTTTGTTGCCTGGCATGTGGCCAACCAACACACAATCATTCACCAAACCGCTAACCCTTTTGCCAAACTCATGTTTACTCATGTTGTTGCCGTTGTTGTTGTTGTTGTTTTTGGTCTCTGGTTGTTGTTGCGACTCGATTAGTCTTTGTCTTTTTGGCTAAAGGAAGTTCCTTTCCGTGCATGTGATGCTGGTTACAAAGTTCAAGTGTCAAGCAAGAGCTAATGTGTTTGCAGGCAGTGTCTGTCAAACCGAGGTAATGAATGAATGAAAAGCCACCAAGGCAAACAAAGTCTTCGCAACACTATGCAACAGGCTGTGGTCGTTGCCACGTTTTTAACCCTTGCAATTATACTATTCACTAGCTCGGCATAAGGAGGTTATTAATAACCAATTATCGCTGCACAGTGTTCTTCTTGCTCAACCCAGATCAAGTGGGGGAAAGATAGAGAGAGAGAGAGAGAGAGACTCTCTTTCCCATCTTTTCCTCAACGACTTGTTTGCCTAATGGGTGGTCGAGCATACAACCTCCACCACCACCAGCACTACCAGTACTATCGAGTGCTCGGTCACGAGTGTCGATAGTAGTTGTAGTCATAAAAAAGAAGTTGTGCAAAAAAGAAACAAAAACAACAAAAACAAAAGAAGGGAAAAAGAAAAACACAATCTGTGTGCCACTTACCTGGCTCTGCGAATGCAATAATCTCCGACGTTTTGCCGTAGTACTCGTCAGTGGACGATTCCATCTCCTCTTCCCCCTCATACTCCTCCTCATCCTCGTCCTGACCAAAGAGGCTGTCAAAGTTGTTGCCGTGAGCTGAAGCAGTAGTGGTGGTGGTACCGTCTTCCAAAGCACCATTCCCGTACAAGACAATCGAACTTCTGTTGTAGTTGCTGCTGTGCTGGCTTTCAATGAAGTTCAGTCGACGGTGAACGGGCGTGTCACTCTCTCGGCGACTGTGTCGTTTCCGGTTGGTGGCAGCACTGTTAATGCCGCCGCCTCCGCCTCCGCCTCCTGTGTTGCTGATGGCTGCAGAACGGGAGCGACCGCGGATTTTGGAGTTGAGCTTCGCCTTGCGAATCGCCTCCAGTGCCTGCTCTCGTTTCAGCCAGTTCTGGTTCACCTTGGGCTTTTCCATTAGGTTCAATTTGGAGAGAATCTGCTGCTGAATGGCCTCCAATTTCAAGTCCTTTGCCTGCTGCAGGTCAAAGCGACGGCCGCAGGTGGGGCAGCTGCCGTTGACGATGGTCGGCGGATCTGCTAGTGCCGAAGATGATGAGTGGTGGTAGTGATTATTATTAGAGTCCTGCTGTACCAAAGATGATGATTTGACGGGTAATGGCTGGTGGTGCTGGACTGAGGATGACGGTGAAGAGATGCTGCTGCTGCTGCCAAAGGGATGATACATGTTGTGTGGGCCATGTGCCTGGTAGCTGTTCCCTTGCTGCTGTGGAGGCGGTGGCGACTGTACCGCTGATGATAGTGATAATGATGATGATGCTGATGATGATGATAGTGAGTAAGGCGAGGAAGAAGAGGGCGTCGACTGGTGGGAGTGATGGTGGTGGTGCTGGTTGTGGTTGTGACGAGCTGATTGAGGCCCGCCTTTGAGGTGATATGAAGAGGCTACCGCTGAGGTCTGCGGCATGCCTTGGACCAGGGACGTCAGCGGTAGTAGTGCAGAGACTGCCAAAAAGAGGAGCACCAGTGTGGCTGTGCTGCGATAAACTGTTGGCAGCAATTTGTTGCTGCTTCTGTTGGCTTTTGCCTGGTAAAACCGCCTTGAACACTGCTGATGGTTAAAGACTGCTGGCCCTTTTTTCAATTTGTTATTAATGCTTCTAATTTGCATTGGCACTGAATGCTGCTGTTGCTGCCGTAGCCGCCGATGCTGTTGTGATTGAGATGTTGATGATAAAGTGTTTTTAGGGTGCAAAGTGTGGGTACTGGGGTAGTCTAGTGGTGCTGGTGGCGGTCGCGACGATGGTGCAATAGCTGACTTGGTTGACTTTTGCCTAGACTGTTCAATAAAGTAGTCATCATCTTCAGCGGAAAATGACAATAAAAGAAGAGGACTAAGACGAGATGTTGAAGAAGTCACCTCCCGCAGACAGGTCGAGCCTGTCTCATCACCACTACTTTCATTGATTAGTGTAGTGGCAGGTAAATCCTCATTCAATGCTAGTGTTTCCCTCGAACAGGAGGGTTTGTTTGACAAACACAGTGTAGCCATTTGCTTGGCAAAGGGCTTATTTGTTGAACTGGGGGCAGGTGGTGGTGGTGGTGGTGGTGGTAGGGGCAGAAGGGTGCGCAGATTTTCACTAGATTTGCTGGCGTTTTGTTGTTGCAACTGATACTGATTATGTTCTGGCATTATGGTCATGGTGGGTGTAATGGAAAAATAATAATAACAGTGGTTTACGCTTTGATTGACTGCGTGCTGTACGTCACAGGAAGATGAGATGCTTTAGTTAGTAGTAGGTTAGGGATGCCAACTTTTGATTTGTTGTTGCTCCTCAGAGAAAGAGAGGTGTCCTCTGCCAATTGCTTTCACAAGGAAGATGATCAATGATGCATCTTTGATTTACATCATCTAGTTTATCACTATCAGTAGTAAGCAATCAGATGTTTTTTGTTTTTTCTCTTTTGTGTCACCGTTGTGAAATGCAATTTCCTTCAAAGAGAAATAACTCTGAGAAAAAACTAGATGACTTGACAATTTCTGCTTTTTAGAAAAGCAAAATGTTCTTATGCTTTTTAGTGTAAGCAAAGTGATTGCTTTTGAATAATTCTGGTGATTGATTACTTTTATTTACCAGAATGTAGGATTCGACCTTTTTAGATTTTTTAGTCAGTTGTCAACTGGTAATTGCGGTCAGTGTCAGTGCAGCAGTGCAGCAAAGTGAGCAAAACGAGTCGTCGATGGCAATGAAGTACAGTCTGCTGTGGCTGTTGTCGGTTGATGGTGTGCAGTTGTGGCACGTTGCTGCTGCTGTTGCTGCCGGCGGCGACAGTCGTATCGATTGATTGGCATTTTAGAGAGAAATTCACTACAGTCAAGTTACAATTGAAGGGGTCAAGTGGCATGCACACTTTGTTTTGATGTACGCTAAACGCTGTCATCAGCTGGGTCGTTTGCTCTGATTTGTCAATGAGGGGCCAAATGAGTGGTAGAGTGTAATGTAATTAGTGGAACAGAGCAAATTAAATTAGTCGCCTTGTGTAACAAAACGTGAGGGGGTATGATGAAAAAGAAGAAGAGGAAAACCGGAAGAATTTATGCAAATGATCTTTACTGAGTGATACTTGGGTGACTTAGAGAGTGGAATTGCAATTTGATTTGCCGGAAACGCTTGAGTGATGCAAATGAAGTTGAAGAAAGAAGCGTCAGCAAAATGACTGAAAACAATCGATCACTGGTCAGTTAAGCTGACGTGTCCAGAACACCAGTGTCATTCGGGTGCCCACACAACGGTACGGTTCCAAGAAGCATGCAGAATTATTTTTAAACTTCACAGTTGTCAGCTCAACGGTATCACCAGGCAGAGAAAAAGAATGTCATGTTTTTTCTTTTGGTCGCCACCAATTCTTCACAATCAATCACACTTTTAGAGCAAAAATACAATGCAAGAAAAATCTTATTTCAAACGTCAATTTGACTTTATTTGAACTCTTCACAGAAAAACAAGAAATATCACACAGTGCGACCTGACTGATATGTGTGACTATTAAGATTGAAAGCTGAAACCAGCAAAAATCAGAAAATGAAAAAGTCTATCAAATGAAAATAGTTGACAACAAAACGGTGAAATTTGTGCAAACAAAAAGTTGAGTGAAAAAATAATATTTTTCGAGATCACCCACAAGTGTCACAAGTGAGAGAGCAGAGGTCGAAGTTGCTGAAAATGAAGAAGAAAATAGGGTTGACCCTTGAATTCAGATGCTGATGACACTGACATGGCACATGTGTTCACACTTGGCACAAAGTGAAGGAAGGTTAAAGAAAGAAAGGGAAAAATTCAAAGTCAAAAGTCTTAGGTAGTTGAACTTTATTAGGTGGTGGTGGTAGTATTGGGTCGACTGTCAGTGCGGTACTGATAGGCTGATAGAAAAAGAAGGACTGCTAAAGTCTGTTCAGTCTTGTTCTGCGTGTGTGTTTTTGTAATAGCGCGAGTGCGAGTCCTGTGACCACATGAATCAACTGCCGGCAACTGACTGAGGCCTCAAGTGCTGGACAGAGGCGACGGAGGCGACGACGACGACGACGACGACGGAGTCTCTCATTCAGTCTGTTCCTTCACCACGCTGATCGGGCCGCTGTTCGTGTGTGTGCGAGACAGTGTGAGACAGTGTTCGTCTACTACCACCAGCAGCCACTGTACAGAGAGAGAGTTTTGAATGTCTCAGCAGAAGCAGCAGCAGCTACTACACTACCGCTTGCCGTCTCATCAGTGTGATTAAGACATGTGCATTCGTGCAATGATTGCCTTTTATTGGCTGCTGCTGCTTTTAGTTGTAGTGGTGGTCGTAGTAGTTCATAAGACAACCGAAGCCGAAGAAACTGCTGCCACTGGCGGACAATGAGCGTCGGCGGCGGCAGTGGTGGCCACCACCACCAATCGTCTGCTGCTCTGTGCTCTGTGCTGCTGCTCCTTTGCTTACATACCGGTCGGTCGTAGCCGTTCACGCCAGTGCTGGCACTCGCTGATCCAGCACCAGCTTTCGGCTATTCATTCATTCACTCATTCATTCATGTATTCACTCTCTCACTCTCATTCTTCATTGCATCTCTCTTTCTTTCAGCTTAACCGCAGTCAACTTCAGTGGCCAGCAGCAGCACCAGCAGCAGCACCAGCAGCACTCTCTTCAAGATCAGTCCACGCGCACACACATCTTTGCAGCGCTCTTCAATGAGGGCCATTCTTTTTACTTTTTCTTTTTTCTTTCTGACTATCACTTCACTGACGGATAGATAGCTGAAGGAGGAAAAGAAGGATAAGTAAAGGAAAAGAGTGAGGGGAAGTGAAAAGAAGTAGATCAAAGGAAAGAAAGGACTGATTGAGTAAGTGACTGAGTGAGGCACTCTGCTTCTTTGACACCGGCGATGCCACAGACACAAACACGGACCAACAACAGTAGCAGTCTAACGATCACTTTTACTTCTTCTTTTTTTCTTTTACAACTAAGTCATTGAGGACCATATGAGTGTGCACTAAAGACGATTAGAGCCACCAGAACGTTGTTGTTGTTTTTAGCCTGTTTCTTTTGCTAGACTAATAAAAAACACCAGCAGCGATGCAGCGTGCCGAAGATGCTAAATGATGGCAGTTTGATGATGAAAAGTGCTTTTCACAGTGGTTGAAAATGTAATTAGTCAATTAGTCAATCTTTGCTCTACTCTATTCAGCAAAACTAAACATGCAGGGCAAAATGGCGATTCATCAAAATGGTTTTTGCTAAGAATTCGGGCGCAGTTAAATTCTCTGATTAGATTTTAAAATATTTTTTTGTTTTTTTGCAACAAAGCACCTGCAACTAAACGAAATTACTTGTTCATTTGCTACCCCAGCTCCCAGAAGAATCTGATTAATATAAAAAGTAATCTACAAGTAAGAATGCTTTGATTAGCCTTGTAAAAAAGTCGACTTGAGTACATGCTTGTTTAATTTTCCCGGGCCATTTTCTCTCCATTGACTTTTGCCTTAATGTTGATGATGAAATTTTAATAAAGCACCCAGTAAAAGGCAATGGGTAGGAAGCCCCATTTACTTACAGCTTAGCAAAATGGCACTTTTTATTTCACTGCTGTTCATGGTCATCATTTTAAAATCTTGCTTGTGTAGTCTAGTTCTGCCGTAAAATTGACAAATTTGCAAGTGCACTAACTTTTTAAAAGCCACATTTTGTGAAATCGATAAAATGACACAGTTTAGTATCGTTTCAGCTTCAGTCCCAATTTTACTGTTAACACACTTTTCAACAGAATCTTTTTCAATCTTTTAAATCTTTTCCTAGTACTGTCGGGTGTTGAGAAATTGATTCAGTTGAAGCAAAAACAAAACAAAAAAGTAAAAAAAAGTAAAAAGGGCTCTGGAAAAGTCCCATTGAGCCCTGAGATAAAAAAGAAGAAGGAAAAGCAGCAGTTGTAATAATAATAATCTGCAGACAAAATAAACAGAAATGGCAGCACAACAATGGCGACGACAAATGGTTGTGGCCTGGTTGTATCACCAGCAGCTCCTTCTCGCCGGGTAACTGTTTTTTTCTTCCTCTTCTGCTTTTTTTCTTTTTTCCATTGGCCATTTGTTCCAACTTCACTCATCGGGCTCTAGCCACTGTTGAAGGAGGTTGCCATTGCATCAGCTAGACGACAGTGCACTGCACAGTGCCATCGTCAAAACAATTAATCTACGCAACCTTCTCACTGGCAATTCTTCTTCCTCGAGCCCAGTTTTTCTCTATCACTATCGCTGTACATTTTGCAGCTCTTTGGAGCCTCGTCTTTTTCTGTCGTCCTCTTGCCGTCCTTTGCCTTGGTCTTTTTTTCTTCTTCAACTTGTTCGTTTTGTTGCTTGTTCACTTTCTTTCTGACTTTTTCTTTACTAGTTCTTTTACTAGTATTTTCTTTTTCTTCTTCTTCTTCTTCCTTACTTGCCGTCCAATGATCATTTTTCATCTGCAGCTACAGCTATTGGAAGATGCTGCTGTAGCGGCTCTAGCAGCCTCAGAACGTATTAATCGGTCCATTTCCAATGCTGCTGCTGATGTTGAGCTGCTAAGAAGAGGAGGCAGCAAGAAAAAAAACTAACTTCTGCTGGCCGGCGGCGGCGCCTCTGCTTGACGACTGCGACTACTGCTCGACGACCACTGCAACGGCACTTGTCATTTGGGCGAGCACTGCAGTCACTTTCTTTTTCTCTTTTTCTTTTTCTCGGTGTTCTGGCCTTGGTCATTTTGCTCAGGCACCGTTGCAGAGCAGCTACAACTGCTGAAGCACATTGAACACAGTCAGAGTCAGTCAGTCAGTGCCGACCAGTGCCGCCGCCGATTGTACAGTTCACACAGTTAGCGAAAAGTTCCCACGCTATACACAGAAGTGTACAAAAGAGGGTACTGGATTCTTTTTCTCTCTCCCTCTCTCTCTCTCTTTCTCACCATTCCATGGCTCCATCTTTTCCTCTTTTCTTTTTCCTGCTTTCGCTTTCGACAAGTACCCGCGCGCATCCTTGGTGTTTTCTTCCTTCCCGTCTGCCAATGAAAAGACCACTGAAGACTGAAGAAGAAGAAAAAAAGTCAAGCTTTCTCTGTGGTTCACAGTTTGAGGCAACATCAAAAACTGTTCATTCCTCTTTTTTCCTTTTCTTCTTTTTTCCCTTTCTTTTGCTTCCCGTTTTCTTGGCTCATCTCTTGCACCACTTGTCTTTATTATGCACGGGTTGTCTGTGCCGGGCAATCATTCCCGGGGATGTGATGTACACACACACACAGTCGATTTGTGTCCGCCACTTTTTCTGTGACTTTTTTACTCAGCTACACTCAGTAATGCTCAGATTTTTAGATGTCCCGGCAAAAGTAACAAAAAATAAAAAAGAGAAAATTTCAAAAGTTAAAGCAGAGTTTGGCTTACCATTGACTTGCCTATTCGTCGCCCCATTTCTTCCTCTCTTTGTGGTCGCAGTGTCTATCTGCCAATTTGTCTCCGGCCAAATTTGTTTGTCGCTTCTAATTCGTTGTACAATAAATGCGTCTGCAAGCCGCCGCATGAATGCGGCGTGTGAATGACATATGAGCACCAAAGAAGCATAGATCAATGGGTATAACAAAAACCGTACCGTTAACACTGAACACTGAATAGCTGGGAAAATGGCTGGTCATCAGTCAATGCTAGAATTTGTTTTTCTGAAATACTTTTTTTGGTTTGCACTTTTGATGCCCAAACTCGCTGGTTTTTGTTTGCTTGTAATCATTTTTTAGATATTGTTAATTTGCTTATGTTTTCAAATGAGCCAAAAATTGCGTAATGGCGTCTGAACTATTCCCGGGTTTTGTACCCACCAAATGAGTGCACCAATCACTTGAGACTCAACCTGCTAGCCCTTGAAAAGCTCTCCTTCTTTTTCTCATTGTGTTCCAGTTTACTGCAACAACTGCAACCTTCAAACTTTCTTTAAGTCAGTTGTTCCCTTTTTCCCTCTCTCCTCTGTCATAATCATTACACACACATAATGATTCGTTAGAAAGAGAATGCAACCATTCTTACCCAGTTGGCACATTTACATTTCCCTAGGAAATCCACTCCAATGGCAATTCTCTAGCCTGGTTACTTAACAACCGGAGCCAGCTATTGTACTGCTGCGATAAATATGCCCGGGACACTCACTCACCCTCACTTTCAGCCATCTAATGGCAAAATGATGATTATTATTTTTTTACTTCTTTTTCCCAGGACATCTTATTTCATAGCATTTTTATTTTATTTTTTATTACTATTTGTTAGTTATTTTTTCTCAAAAAAACATTACAACACTACAGCTAGACACACATCATCTGAAGTCGTCCATTTTCAAGTGCCATTAGCAACTAGGACTTCAACAGGATAATTAAATTGAAAAGAAAACTTTACAACATCTAATCCATTGGCTGAGGGGGTGGTCGTCCGACTGCAGATGGTTAGCACAGCACTATTTGTCACTCTTTTTTTTCTGCCAGTACCAGTACCACTTTTTCCGTCTGTCTAGGCATCAAGGATGAAAAAGAAAAACAATAAGCAATAAATTTGTGCACAATGTCGCCACTCTATTGCAAGCGCACACTTCACTGTCCCTGAACGAGAGAGAATGTTCTGGACTGCAGTATTCCACTACCACTACCACCACTATTTCCACCCCCATCACCCCATCACCCGTTTGTCATAATTGTCGCAGCATAATCAAATGCTGCCTGTTCAACTAATCAATCACATCTTTGGATCGATGCATTGCGGCCAACTGTGTCTACTGTGTTCCAGTGGTGGTGGCTCTACTGCTCAATTGGCTCTTCGTCTTTTTGTTGGGTTAATAATGTTGCAAGATAATGGCCCGGCCAGAAGGTCGTTTTCAAATACACAGATATTCTCCGTCTTCATCATGTTTTAAAAAAATGAAAGTCTTTTTTTCATATCGATTTACATTGGTGATAACAAAAATAGTTGTGTCAAAAAAACGTTTTGCTTATGCGTCAATTTTTATTATTAAAACACTAGTTTTTACAAATTCAACATTTTTATTTTGATGACGTTCTCTTTGTTCTACCCTCACCTGTTTTGGAACTAGAATTTCTTACCCTTTTGAACCTGCTAGACTGTTTTCTTCTACTACTTTGCTTCTTTTGAAACAACGAGGATCTTTGCTTAAGTTTTGGGGGCGGGTTTTGCAGGGTGGTGAAGAGAAGCAGAAGAAAGAGGTTCAGGGCAAAGATGAAAAGGACCACCATACAGAAGCTAAAGGTACTGTTGAAGGAGTTGCTGAGAATGCTTTGAGGACTTTGAGGCCTGACACTGTCAGCTGGCAGCAGCTGAGGAAGTGCTGCTGCAGTGAAGACGGCTGCTGTGCTGCTGCTCTGTGGTTTCAGTGCGTAGAGCGGCCTGCCGGTGCCAATCTGCAGGGGCAGCACCTGCCTGCTGGCGTAACCCTCTGGCACCTCTCTGCGCTTGTACCACCGGAAGCCGTAGTAGAGACCGACGCCAAGGGCGGTCACGCCCAGGGCAACGGCTATGCTCACCGGGTCCGGCTTCAGGAGAAGCAGTCCGTAGTCGAGGGCAATGTCCGCCACGGTGCCAACTTTGTTTGCTAAGCTTTGGAACTTGGAGGCCTTGTCGTCGTCTTGAAACTGCTGCCATCGAGACTGGTGATAAAGTTGAAGGTTTTGGGCGTTATTCCGCAAACTGATTGGCGGTGCTGCCCTTTGGTGTCTGCGGTTTTGTTGGAATGGGTGATAAGAAAAGCTATCTTTGTTGTTTGTTTTAACTGGGGTTGATGAATGGTGACTGGAAAGTGGTGGTGGTGGTGGTAGTACAAGCCTGGCTTCCAAATCGTACCGCGACAAAAGTAAAATGATCAAGGTGATCAGTTTTAGTGAGTGCATCTTTTTTCAAGTCAAACATAAAAGATTTAGTATCTAGATTTATACTTTCTAAGCATGCATTGTTGAACTTTTCTAATTTTTGTTTTGTTTAATTTTTATTCTGTCTCATGAACCGCCGTTGCCTTTAATTGTTTTTCTGATTTAGAGACAAGTTTCTGTTTGACGAGCTAACCCGAAGTTGTTTTTTGTCTGGTCAACTCAGGACAGTCATTCAGAAAAAGGAGAGGGGCGACCGGCGAGCCAGACAAAACAAATAAATTGGGAACTTTTTAGACCTTTAAAGATGGTTGTCCTTTAGAGTGCTGCTGTACAGTGCATTTCCCTTCTGAAGAACATTTAATTGCACTAAAAGCTCCATGTTATTGATTGAATTTGCCAGCTAACCAGCGACCTAAACTGCGGCAACGACAACTAAAGAAACTGGCTGAAAGTTGTAGCCATTCAAAAAGTGACACGCTAACTTGTGTTCCAGACGAAATTGATTAATGCCCGAAATGGCAAAACAGGCATTGTCTGTCTCTCTTTCACTGTTCACTAATTGCATTACCAGAGTACTATGAGAACGAGATGCAGAAGAATGTGCAAAATGCTTTTTCCCCTTTTTGTTTACAATGCCAATTTTTCCCAGTTTGGGTTAGCCGTATTCTTCGTTTCTTTCATTCACTGACTATAAATGCACATTTTAGGTGCAAGCATGGAACAACTTGCTAGTACAGACACGCACACGCATTAAAATTCAAATGTACCAGCACAAAAAGTTCAAAACTTTTCTAACTTGTATATTGAACTAACCAAATTAGCAGTGACAAGTTTGTGTCGTTGTCCCCAATGCTCTTTCACATTTATTCTTCCATGACTTGATGGTCGATAGTTTTTTAAGTTTATTGTGCAAACTTTAAACTTGCTTTCAATTAATTTTTTCAAGCTAATACTCAAGATTTATAAATTTGCTATTCCTTAAACAAAATAGTTTTCAAATTATTTAAAATGTGTGATTAAAAGCAAAACTAAATATTTAAACATTGCTGAATTTGATTTTTTGTTTATCAATGTGTAAAAAGGATGCTCATTCAAACTCTCACTTGTACTAGTGCAAATCAACGATGGCAGAGGTCGTTGCTGATGTAGCAAAGTAAATATTAAATCGATATCAAAACAACCAATAAGATTGTAAGAAAAATTGTTTTTATCAGATTTTTGTTTAAATTTTTTATATCAGTTTCATTTTTAAAAACGTTAAGAAATCATTTGACAATTAACTCAAATGCATCACACTTTTGGGTAAGTAAGTTTTTATTTGTTAAAAGTAAAAAATATTCTCACATTAATGTGAGTTTTTTCATCTGTGCATTATTTTTATAATACTGTTTGTTTTGATATCATTCCAAAAGAATACAGTTTGAACAGTCTATTTAGTATCAATATTCTTTTTCAACACTAGTCAGAGCTGACCTACATACCGGTTGTCCTTGGTAATGAGTGCTAACCAGTGGTCACTCGTTTCAACTGGAGTAGCGTCCTTTACCTGTTCGTTGGCAGTCAGCACTACCAGCACAGGCGTTTTACTGTTTTTACTGCTCAGTTTAACTGCTTTCTCCTGCACTGACTACTGCGAACTTATTCGAATACCTGCTTTTTGGTTTGACCTTCACAGAAACGTTTGAACTAGAGTTCACCATAAAATGTGACAAAAACTCAGAGTGAATTGGCAATGGTTCTACTTTTATTCACTTGCATACTTCCGGACACGTTTTCCACCTGTTTTTTTGAATGCAAGTAAAAGTTTAAGCTAGAAAGTTCATTGAGAAGACAGACAGAAAAGACCAATGGCGCCGTCTTTGCCATTTTTCGTGTCATCTTTCATTACATGGCAGCATTTAACAACATAATTCCACTTTTATACGTTGCACTTTACATGCACAAAGCAAAACAAAGTTATAGAACAGCAGCAGCAGCAGTAGCAACAGGAAGAACGTACAGAATAATGGGGACTTACCCAGTCAAATGCGTTCGTTCTTTCATTGGTAAATATCACATAAATTATGATGTAAGGATAGCGGTGGTCACAAGTGCTGCTAGAGAATTTAACTAGTAATGGTGATGTGCATATGCAGAAAATGGAAACGAGAGAAGGACTTCAAGGTCGTAAAAGTTAAAAAGCGCAACACAAAACGAACCAAGCTTGCCCTTTCCAAACTGCACAGGTGCACACGATGCCGGATGGTGATGAAGATGAACCACTACCATCACCACCACGATCACCAGCATAAAGATGATGATAATAGAAAATGAAGCAGCATTACCTTGCCACTATAATTCTTCAGTTGCATATTCTTACTTATTGAGCATCGTGTGCAAAGAACTTTCCGTGTGTGTGTGTGTGCACATGCTGAGCACCTCTTTCAAGAGCCCGCTTATGAACACTCTATTTGACTGATTACTTGCGATTTTTTGGCCGACAATGGGCACCTTGACTGTGGCCACTTGCTAGATAATTGCCGGCAATTAGAAAACATTGAGCTAGTCACTGCTGAATTGCCCATATACTGCTGATGCCGATAATGGCTCACATAAGCGCACTTACTTTTTTCCTCAAACCGGAATTGTAACTTTCTTTATCGATTCTACAAACACACAAACAATTGTGCAAAAAATGGCAATTCTTACCACCACACCTTCCCTTCTACACACCAAAAACAATTGCGTAATTTGCCGAACCCTTTTTTTAATCGCTCATCTCATTCTAGGCTTTTTGGTCACACAAACACACATTTTGTCCCTTATAAGTTGTTGGCTTTTCTACCATTTCTTGCCGGTTAAGTTGTCTCTCTCTTTCTTTCACTGTGTTTTGTCTTTACATTTAGTGTGTGATGTTTTTTGCAGTGTAATCTAATCAACTGCTGCCTGGCTGGCTGGCACACAACTGTCACATGTGGGTGGATCTGACTGCTGAAGCAGGACACTCAGCCGTTTGCAACAACTTAACTCTTTTTGGCTGTTTTTGTTCATTTTCTGCTGCAAAAATGGAAGCACTTGGTTGTTGTCTATGCGTGTGAATGAGTGAGTGTTATCTCTGGCATAATCCAATTCCTCGAATTATTTATCGTTCAGGACAATGCCGCTGCTTTTTGTTGATGTTGCTTGGTGGTAGTTGTTTGGTAGTGGGGCTGCTCATGTGGTGAGAAGATATTTTGAGCATTTATCTAGCAAGAAGAAGCAAAGAAGGTTTAAGTGTACCAAAAACCAAAACTTTTCTCTTTAGATTTTTACCGTGAACATGAGCAGCACTGAGCGAGCTAGATCAGATGAGCCGCTACTTGAGCTTGAGCTAAATGCACATTCCTCACGCACAGGCCACAATGCACATTCATCATCTCAAGTAAAAAAGAGTTGTTGCGCAATTAGGTGGTGTGCAAATAAAAAAGGGAAAAAGGGGAAGAAGGAGAGGAGGAATGAAGGAATGAGGGGGAGGAAGAGTGGTAGTGGTGAAGCAGGGTCAGGTGAGGCCACTGGGCCATCGAACTAATAAACCTAAGAGCGCATTACAATGCTATTGAAAGTAATAGTACTGCACTGTGACGTACTTTAAACGTACCACATGCTGTTTGATTTGTTCTGGTGTAGGTGATGAAGAAGAAGAAGAAGAAAAAGAAAAAGAAGCACCACCAGCATCTGCAACGGCCGCTCACCCCAGAACACATCAGCAAAACACAGACAGACAGACAGACAGTGAGAGCCTAATCAGCATGCACAGCTATTTATAAACTCAATAACTGCAGTGCATTCATTGGATATCACACTTTGTCAGTGTGGTTGAGTGAGTGAGTGTGTGTGTGTGCAAAGGGTTACAGCGAGTACCTTTCTCTTTGGCGGTGTCTCATCGGTTTGTTGACAGCGATGTGTACCGCCAATGGTAATTTAGTTCAGTCCTGTCAAGTGACCACCACTACCACTACTGTTGATTTCTCTTCACCACCACCAGATCAACCGAGATATCCTCTTCTTCCATTTACACTTTTATTGCTTCTTGACTACGCACTTTTCTTCTTCTTTGCTCGTTTTTTCTCTCAGTTAGCCAGTAAGCACGGTTTTGCCATTAACCCACTCAGCACTGGCAGCACTCTCTTGGTTGTTTATGGCGCGTCACCTGACCAAAGTTGTTACATTTTAACTCTTTCAGCTAACCCTGCACCTAACTTTTAGTGCTCTTTGCTGGCAAACTAATTTAAAAGCACTTGACTGCAGTTTTTCTGCTTGAAATCCGTTTTTCTTTCATCTGTGTCCTACTTGCAACTTTAATGCAGTTTTTTGGTTATTTTTTTTCAGTTTTAGTTGAGCACATGATTGGACACTTTAAAGTTTTAACAAACAAATTAAAATCACTGTTTTCTCAAAGTTTTCTTCCAGAAACTTTTCCCTTTAAAGTTGCTTGTTGTAGTTCATTGAGGACTCTCCTTGTAATAATCTATAACTACAACCAATGTAATATCATCATTATCTAACCATTTATCCAGTTGGCAAATTGCCCTGTTCAAACTGCTTATAAATTGTTGTTTAGCGGGAGAAATGGCTCTTACAAAATGATAAAAGGAAAGGATCAATGTGTCTATTAGCTAACAGCAAAAATTAATTACTTCTTCTACTGAAAGGCGTTTGAACCATTGTATAATGATTAATATTTATCGACCTGCTGCTGCTACTGCAGCAAAAAAAATGAACATTGTTTAGTAAAGAAAGAGGTGCTTTCTCTCTCTTTTGTCAAGGTGAAAATTTAAATCACAAATTAGCGCTAAACTGCAAGTGCTTTCACAGTAGTTTGCTCTGTGCTGTGGCCGAGCAGAAAAAGCCCACCAAAAAGCAGTAGCAGTGCTTGCATTAGCAGCTTTTTCTACCCTTGCCTTTATCTATCACTGGGTAATTGATTAAACTTTTAATTGAGTAACAACAAAAATTGGTAATAAAGATGTGATCACTAGTGTGTGGAGAGTTTGGGGAAAAAGAGATAATATAAACGAGAAAAAGAGGACAGTGCTCTGATCAGTGGTAATTAGCAAGCTTCTCACAGATTGGGTAGCGCTTTCTTTTTTGTCCAACGATCTATTTAGTTGATGGTGCGTTTATCAGCAGTAGCTACTGAAAACTACTAATAAAATTATTATGTGATGTGATGGAAATTGATAGACAAGCACACACACTGCCGTGCACTTTTTCAACTACCACTTCTGTGCTTCAAGAGTGCTCAGAGTAAGTTAGAAATGCAACAGCAGTTCTCTAGTACAAAGATGGAGCAATGTAATTTGTACACTCACTTCGCATTCTTCGATTGTGTCTTCGATTGAACCTTTTTCCTTTTTTCCTTTCTACTTTCAATCGTTTCTACCATCACAATGTTTTTGATGACACTCCTCTGATTAGCAGCAAGCACAATATAATCGTTTTTGCAAAGAGAAAGCTTCAGCATCACTCTGCACAGTGAAGTTGGCAAATCTGGAACTAACTGGTTGCAAAGTCGGAAAAACTTTGTACATTCGTTTCTTTCTCTCTCTTTCACACACACTTTTTACTGCTGAATGGCCATCGTGCCTGCGGATTGTAATTAGTTGACTGAGAGAAAAAAAAAGTAAACTTGAACTTCTTTTTATTAATGATCATCACCAATTAACCCTTTTATGCTTTTCCACTTGTTGCTACTTTTTTCTTTTTCCTTCTACTTTGGCAGTGTTACTAGGCAGTGTCGCTACAGAGGCAACAACTTTGATCATTCAATTTGCCACCCTAGCCACAGTCAGTCAGTTAGTTTTTCCCATCTTTTGCTACTCTCTGCTACTGTGCACACACACACACACAGTTAATTGAATATAAGTGTTTGCAAGAGTGGAAGTGTGTCATTTCCCCCTTCATCCCCATCCCCTCCATCCTCTAATTGATTGTCAGTGGTCATTTGTACAGTGTGAGAGCATTTTTGCAAAAAATGGTTTAAGTCACAAATGCCATTTTTTTTAGGGCAGTTTTTCCTGTTTTTCAGTTTTTCTTCCTCTGCAGCACCAGTATCATGAGAATTTTTGGCTGGAAAATTGTACTAAAATGGAAAAAATCTCTATTAATGTCTACAGTTAAAAACGGTAAAAAAGATATCTAAATTGGCAAAATGGTCATCCTGTAAAGAAGGGCCAAAAAATGGTAATTGGTGACTAATTGAACTGATATCTCTATCTTGCTCACTCAATCTAAGTTTCTCTTCCTAATTTCCTGTCATTTCCTACCCAAACTTTTTCTTTTTTATTCAGCTCTTTCCTAAATCCTTTTCCTCCATTGAATAAGTGTTTTGATGGGTGCTTTTTGAAAAGATCACAACTCAGTCCTGCTGCAGCAGTGTCAGTATTAGTTGTACCCCTGATAACTTGAGAGTTCACTATCTTCTCATTCCTCCATTATCATCCAAAACCTTCTCTGCACTTGTAATAATAGAAACAGTAGTAGTAGTAGTATCACCAAGAAGACGACCTCCACCAGTGTGATGCCAGTCGCCTTTTGATACAATGTTTCAAGCCCGAAGACTGAGATTGAAGCTGTCAGCTGCCAGCTGTGAGAAGAGTTGAAGAACTGCGTCCAAGAGTGGTGATATCTTTGGTGCTGCCGTCAACACACGAACATGGAGCGCACACTTTGTCCACTGCACACACACAGATGTCATTGACAAGCAGACAAGTGAGACATAGCACTCTGGTACACTGGTGGTGGCGCGAACAAGGCATTGTGTTTGCGGTGCAGTGCAAGTTGATGCCGATGCTGCTGCTGCTGCTGCTTCGGCAAATGATGCGACTCTTTCTTAGCCCGTTATCTTCTCTTGGTCATCTCTTCAGTAAATGATAATGATGAAGATGATTTGTAGCTGAATAGTTGAAGCACGCGCGAGCGCACGCCTTTCCTATCATTGCGTAGCATCCATTTTTGTCGATTTGGAGAAGAAAAGTATGCTCTTGAACGTGCGACGCGCGAGCCAGAGGCACTCTGCATTTGAATGATTACTGCATCCACAGTAGCGTCATATATACTGCTTATCTTTTACACACACATACACACACACTTGCTCTTTGGGTTTGGATTGGTTTGAGACTCAAACTAAAAATAACTTGATAATAACCTGATTAGTCTGGATTCAGTCTGGTGGTGGGCTTACACTGAACTGCAATGGTGGCTGTTGTGAGTAAGGAAATGAAGTGAGCCGGCCGACTTGAACAACAGTGGTGGTGGTACAATTTACAAGTGACATAACTTCAATTGACCAGCGTGGCTACACTTTACTTGACTGATCAGTTTTTCATTGACAGCTAATTAAAAGAAAAAAATAAAACGTACAATGAGTAAAAGATAAGAGAGAGAGAGAGAAAAAAAGAGAAAAAGGGAAAGAAAGAAAAAGATGTGTGAAGTGCACCGTCGGAAGTGGAAGTGTTCAAGTGCAAGTTCGTGTCAGGGACAGTAGTGTCTGCTTGACAAGTAGTCACTGACAAGCTGGTGATAGTGGCTGGCAAAGGCCGGTGCTCTGTAGGGTGCAGTGGACAGTGGCCACTGTTCTGCCACTATTCTCTTGTGACTTGCACCGACGGCACGACCGCTCACCAGAAAGCCGTCAATCAATCGATTGATTATCAACCTAACCAAACTGTCGGTGCACCGGCAGCTCACGAAAATGTGAAGGCAGCAGAAGTAGGTGCTAGGGTGAGTTTGCGGACACTTTGTGTTGTACAGACAATTTCCACTGACAACTGCTAACGGCCACTGAATAAAAGATTCGAGCTGTTTTTTCTCAGATGGCAACAAGTGATTTTTTGTACACCTCAGCTTTTGTGTAAATAAAACTTGCTCTACTTTTTTTGTTTTTGTTGAACGGTTAAGGATTAGGATCTTTAAAGGGGGGGGGGGGAAACAAGAAAAAGTTCTGTTTCTATTAATAGGCAAAGGGGATAAGAGTAAGGGCACAGGGCAGCTGATTAGAGTGTGTTCACAGTAGCAAAACGAAGCAACAAAAAAGAAAGCGAACATGCATGTCCAACATGGGCGCATCTTGTCCAAATTGGCACTGTCATTAGTGGTTAGTCATTAATCATTAAATTGGCTGTTGCTATTATGATTGAATTACATTGATCCACAGTACACCAATAGGCACCATCACTAGCTTCACAGTGACCACTTCTCATTTAATATTTACCCCACCACAGCACCAGATGGGAATTTCGCAAGTTGTGTACACAACTAAAGATAAAAAGAAAAAAACAAACAAATAGTGCTTTTGCATCAAGTGAGAATAAATTAATAGAAATAAATGTTTTTTTGATGACGAAAGCAACAGCAACAGCAGCTGTCACTGCTGATCGAGTCAGGGTGATTGTCATTGATAGTCGTACTAAGCCAAGTACTACCAGGAAGAGCAACTTGTTCGTCTGTTCACTGCTGGTGCTTCTGCTGTTGCCTGCTGTTTAAAAATTGACACTTAAGCGGACGAGTTCTCAGAAACTTATCAGCACACTGAAAAATGTGACATATTTTGTCGGTTTTCAACAGAATTTGAACAATTGAAAACGACAGTTTGGGGAAACACTTAAAAGCACAAAACTTGTCAACTTTGACATTTTAATTTGAGTACAACTTGGGTATAAGTTAAAAAGAAATACCTTATTACTAAAATCATTTACATAAAAAGTTTTTAAAACTAACATTTTTAAAAACTTGTTTAAATTTATTTAGCTTAAGTTCACAAACGTGATGACATTATAATTAACTTTTTATTCTTGATTAACCCAATCAAACAACGTCGATGACCAGTCAAACATTTGAAACTACAATGTTTCAGATAGTTGATGGCACCTGATGCTTAGCATGGCGTAAACACATCAATCAACCGGTGACCGAGAGTGCTCATTTTTCTTTTTCATCCAAGTGCTTGTCATCTGTGCACGTTTTACTTTTAATAAACTAAATAATTAAAACACTTTCCCTGCGGTGGGTAGTTTTGTTCAACTGCTTGTTGCAACTTTTATCGCGTGCCAAATCTGTGTCAGTTGTGTGATCTTTAACAACCAAAAAAATGGAAGGTTTTATTTAATTCAGGTGTCAAGAGTTTCTGATGATTACGAGTCACACTGTCTACTGTGCTTTGTGCCACTGACCGCACTGCCAATAAACATAAAAACACTGTCAAAGTACTTAGGCAAAAATGGCTTTATCAGCAACAGTGTCATCACCGATTAAAAGGCCAAGTGCTGATTGCAGTTCATTTAATAATTAATTAATGCACCCTCTTAATTAGTGGAAAAACATGCTAAAAGAAGAAGAAGAAAAAGAAGAGCATAATTTGCACTCAATTGTAATCATCAGCATCACCGTTTTTGTATTGCGTTTTTACCTGGTATGATTTCTCCTGACTTCATTTGCTATAGTTATGGAAAGGGTTAAAGTTAGTACGTCGTTGTCTTAGCTAGTCGTCAAGAGTGCTAGTGCATTTTGTGCACATCTAACTTGGTTTGTGAGTACTAAAAGGGTCGGCTCTGTCTCGACAACCCACTTTGAGGTGCTTTGGTGCGCAGCATCCTTTCAACGGCAACAGCACTTGACATTTGACATTCATAGACACCTGTTGCTCGCTACCATCAGCTACAGTGACAGTTTTTGCAGTGAAAGTAGCATCATCAGATGGCCAACATTTAAAGAATTGGTGTTGCGCAGAGATGCAACTGGTGCTGGTGACATGTCTCGCCTAATTTAATTAATTGGCACTAACCCATTTCCTCCATGTTTAGGAAAAAGACAACTGCACTGACAACAGCACTAGAATCTAAACCACTGAAACCATTTTTTGAGGTTTTGAGCAGGGAAACAGATGAAGCCTCGCCCACCATTCAGCAACTCGTTGTTTGTCGGCGACTCTTTCATCCTTTCTCTCTCTCCCTTTCTCAGTTCCCAGTAATTGCTGGTGGCCGCCGCCGATGATGATGATGAAGATGCTGCTGGTGCTGCTGGTGATGGCTCAATTGAAGATGCATCCAGCCAGTGCATGATTTCTCATATTTCTGAAGTGAACAACAATGAATCCTGACTTCATCTACTTCTACTTATCCAGTGAAGCTGCTTCGGTCTCGGACTCTGTACGTGTTGCTAAGGCTACTCTGCTCTGCTCTGCACAAGTTATTGAGAGTGTGTGTGTGTGTGCCGTGTAGGTAGGCTGACCGGGCACTGCTGCCGAGACGACTACTAAGCAGAAGAAAGAAAGCAAGGAAGGCAACTGCTGCTGCGGCTGCAATGAAGGATGAAGAAGGAGATGAGAAAAAGAAGGCGACGGAGAAGAAAAAAGGATCGAACGACAGAGTGCGCGCGTTGCGAGGCACTGAAGAAGCCGACGACGACGACGACGAGGACGAGAGACTAAGAGTGAGCGCGAGAGTGAGAGAGATCAGAGGCAGACAGACAGACAGACAGACAGACTGACAGACTGACAGACTCCGTCTCTAAACTCTATATAAAAGGACCTAATCGGATCAAACGGAGGAACACTCGGTCAGCAGAGAAAGGACGATCGACGTTGCCGCAGCAGCAGCAGCAGCAGCAACCACTTGCGACTACCGTCGTCGTTGTCGTCGTTGTCGCACTCGCTGACTGACTTGCACGACCAAGACCCAACTGTGCTCCACATAACTTCAAAACCATTTCATTTGTCGTCTAGCGTTAGGTGCCTTTCTATCTAGTGACTGTTGTCTACTCCTTTTTCAACTTCATCTTCACATGTGATCTCATCTTCACCTCAAAACAAGTTTTCACCACCCACTATTGTCATCTTTAAATTCTCTTTTTATTTTTACTTTTTTTACTTGGCACCAACCACCAGCATTTACCGTTAGACAACATTTTTTTAAAATTAAAGTAAGTTTTTTGCTGTTTAAAATATGATAAACTTGAACTTTTTTACTGATAATAAGCAATGACAAGCTCAACACTTTGTTTGATAGTCAGTACAGGAAGCACTTGTAATATAAAAAGTGAATTTCCTATTCCAGTTGCCCTTTTTGCGCAACCAACTTTGGTTCGCTTACTGGTGGTTTCAGTTTGTACGGCGTCAATGTCAGCCACAAATAGCATTTGTACAATGTCCGCCGCCGCGGCAGTAGTCTGCAGCTGCCAAAGTCAAAGTCGAGGAGAGATCAAATGACGGTCTCGGTCATGGACATCGATGCGAGTCGGCAGCAGTCAGTCAGTCAAAGTCGCCGTCTTCTCTGCCTGACTGTCTGTTGCGGTAGTCAGATTAGCTGACTACAGCTGGCACTCTGATTAACACAAAAAAAGTAGTAGTGAACCAAAATGTATCTCTTTGTAGTTGATCAAAGTTGCGCAAATTAGTACCGATTTGTTTTTGGTGTGTGTTTGGTGGAGTCTCGCGGAGGAAGACTGCCTTTCTGTGTGTCGGTGTATTTACAATGCCCAGTGCACTGTTTCTTCATTCAGCTGATGATGATGATTGGCGTGACATGTGAGTGTGTGTGTGTGTGGAGCGGTGATCGGCGCCAAAACAAAGGCCAAGACAAGCACAGAAAATGCCGTCTGGTCAATCCTTTTCACTTGATGCTCAGTGCACTCTTTCCCTTTCATCATCACCACCACCACCAGTTTCTGATGATCAGAGAGTTTTTCTCTTTTTTTGTGGAGTGCCACCACAGAGAGTGCGATGCTTTTTTGAATTTTTCATAGAAATTTATCTTTTTTAAAAAAAGTTAAGAATGAAGAAGACAAAACGTAGACTGGCCTTTTTGTCTACTGCCGCCAAGACAGAACAATTGTCGGATGTCCGATTGCCTTGATCGGTGGCAATAGATGCTTCGGTTGATTGTGTGTGTCTAATTTTTTTTTATTAAATGATAGGTGATTGGAAGAGAGTGAGTGCCCGTAGAGTTTAATCTCAAAACAATCAAGTGCAAAGTGAGGAGAAAAAGAGTTGTAGTAATAATCGATGAGCAGCAAATCGTGTAAGTCGAATAAAGAAGTTCTCATTGAGTAAAACTTAACTGAACCAGATTTGAGTAGACAAGACTTTGTTCTGCTGCTGATGCTGTTGCTGCCCCCCCCCCTTCCAATCATCCTAGCAGAAGGAGAGAGAAGCACTGATGATTGCCAGCAGCGAGTAGGCATTATACTGGGGTGATTTGATCAACGACAGTGACACAGGATTAGATTTGCAGAGAAGCAGCAGCAGTCGAAGTGACTGAGAGAAAGAGTGAAGGGCGATAGGAAAGCAAAGTTGAAGCAGAGGTTGCTGATATGTTGTGTCGATATTGCGATTGGTGCTGCTGTTACTTCCACGGACACCCGGTGCCAATCTGCGAGTGTTCAGACAAGGCACACTTCTCTTGGTGCCTTCTCAATTGAGGCACTTTCACGAGGCCCCGCTGCTGATGCTGTTTCTTCGATCTGGATCAGGGTCACTTGAGCTAATTTGCTCACCTCAGGGTGCCTCATTGCTGACCTGCACCTCACTACGACTGAGGAAGAGGGGGCGCAGTGCTATCACTCAAGGGGAATACTAGCAGGCTGTAAGTGGCTTCTTTAGTTTGGGCTGAGATTAGTAGTGCTGCTGCTGCTGCTGCTGCTGCTGTACAAGCTGTGCTGAAGCGAGCCTCTGCTGATAACCTACGATGGAGAGAAGTGTGCCTGCTCAAGTGTGACTTCAGCCAACTGTTTGTCTGTGCGCTGGCCACCACCATCACTACCACCCATTGTTCAACCATGAATTTATGCAAATTTTGCTAATTACATAATGCTTAGAATGGGGTAAACTTAAAATGTCTCCATTATCACCTGTCACCACCGGCCCTTTTTCACCGGCTCCCATAACTCTTGCCTTGAAGTTCCTGTGAATGTCTTTTTTTCTTTTTCTTTTGCTCGTTCATATGTTTCAATGTTCAACTTCAGCAGACGGTGAAGTGAACCTATTGAAGACTTCTACTGTTGCTACTTTTACTACAATGTTGTAGTAGACGGGGGAGGACAGTGTTGTAGACGGCAGCAGCAATAGGAGCCAGTGTGATAAGAAGGACTGATGTGTGTGTGTGAGTGTGTGTGAGTGTGTGTGGAAATCATCACCATCACCATCGACCACACATTCAATTTTTGTGATTAACTGCCTCAGTCTTAGACTTTGTGAGTGTTATATTAATTACGTGCTTGATGCAGATGAACTGGCTGCTGCCTCGCCGCCGCCATCGTCGTCTTCGTCGTACACTCAGCTGAAACAGTGCCTAAACAGTCGTCTGCAGTAGTCGAAACTGTTTTCACTCACTTACGCGCTCTCTCTCCCTCTTTGAGGCCCCTTTACCTTCACATGTGCACTTCGATCATCACTTTGCTTCTTGTCTTGATTGATTTTCAACCACAGTCTTTCTTTTTCTTTTATAATTGAAAAACGGAAACGTTGATTAATTTGACTTTCTTTTGTTTTATATTCATTGTGATAACTTTTCTTTGTCAGTGATGATGCACCAATGTAATATTTTTTTTTAAATTTTGTTTAAAAATTAAATTTTTAATAAATTCAGTTTTTATTATTTTTTACTCAACTCAGATATATCTCATCTCTTCTAGCAGTGCACACACCCACAGTTCTGTGATCATCCCAATGTAACTCAGAATTTTACAGTAAGTGCAACTATTTTATAAAATGCATTTCATTTTGATTACCGTTTTGCTTACTTTCAGGTTATTACATCTTTTTTACTCCATCAACTGTTGTTTTCATTGCCCAAAAATTGAGTCATCACAAATTGATTTTAGAAAATGAGACCACCAGCTCAGTCTTTACAATGCCATCCAAAAAGGTGCCGAACAACACTGAAAACTTTGTTCTTTTGTGGTGCTACCAGTGGTCAGACGGTGGTTGATGTGCACACATGGCCACCAGAAGAAAAGTCATCTGGTGATCAGGATCAAGAGGAGGATAGGGAGGAGGATGATCATTCAATCACCCATCTTCATAGGTCAATCAGCAAAAGTATTACCCACCGAATTTGTGCTGAAAACACAGACAGTGATGAGGATGAGAATGAGAAAAATTATGATCAGGTTGACTGTGAGGTGACAAAACTCATTCAGAGGATAGGCAGTGAACGAGGACAACGGTCACATTCTAAAAGAAATAGACCATGGCCTTGGACGCTTCTGCTGCTGCCACTCCTTTTCTTCACCTCCACAGTAGTGCAGGCGGCATTTCAGCAAAGTATCACCACCAGCACTTCCTCTTCTTCCACCCACCTAAATCATTCCAGCCCACCACACATCACTGCACAACTGCCACTCACCCTCATCTCATCACCCTCATCACTTTTAGAAGGACTCCTAGAGGAGCCCTCACTTGAGAAGGCCATACGCCGACTGACCGACGCCTGGAATGATGTCCACCAAATCACCACCACTATGATCTCATCAAAACAAGTCAATCAACTGTTGAAAGGGGAGGACGAGAAGGAGAAAGAAGCAGAGGTGGGTGGACATAGTCGGACAAAGCGAAGTCACTATCAGGGCTCACAGCCACCGGCGCAGGCTTTCATACCATCCTCATCCTCATCAATGAACACTGCCACCCACACCATCACCACCACCACCACCATCAACGGCAACTGCACCCGATGTCGACTAAAGGAGGAGGCCCGATCGCTTCGCATTGAGACCATCAAGCTGAACATTCTGAACCGCCTAGGTCTGGAGCGTCCACCGAACATCTCACGCAATGCTCTGCCCAATATTCCGCCGCTTCAGGGCGACCTGCTGCTGCGGCAGTTTCAGATGCAGCAGCAGCAGCCACAGGGAAATGGTGATGCTCGCACGGTCAAGGTCGCCTCGGCCAACTCTCATCAGAAACGCCATGCTGGTTTTGGGCCGATTCACCAGTTTGAGAGCGACTACTACGCCGACGAGTACTACGTCAACCCGCAGAAATCATTTGTTTTTGCGCAATCTCGTAAGTGTAGCTTTCTTTGCAAAAAGCTTAAAATTTATGCTGAACCAGGTCTAGAATGCAAGTTAAAAAAGCGCGCATTTTGTATTAGATTTGGTCGTTTGGTGATCGACTCGCTCTCTCATCAAGCGAAGCATCTTTGATTGGTGCAGCATCGATCATAGCCATCTTAGGGCTCATTGCCGCCAGACAGCGAAGCGGCGGCGGCGGCGGTGATAACTGGTAGAGCAATGCGGCGGCGGTGTTTCTTTTCATCACCACCGGTCACTGAGCAAACAACAGCTCAGCTCTTTCAGCTCAGCACCAGCAGACTGTGAAACCGTCTACTTCTGAAACATTCATCAAATTGTCTGCTTCTTCTCTCAATCAAAGTCTTTCCTTTGCATTCAGTCGCCATGCTGCTGCTCAGACTGGTGCGTGTTGTTTGCTTGCAAAGACCAAGCAAAGTTCAGTTTCGGCTTTCACCTCGTCCATGCCTGCACTGTCTGCCACCAGTGCCTGCCTATCAGCCACGTTCGGTGCTCTCTATTCGGTTACAGCAGCAGAAGTAGTAGTTTGCTTCGTACAAAGACTAAAGACTAAAGAAAGAAAGAAAGCACCCAGTGAAAAGTGAAGAGCACGGAGAGGGCTTCATCAAGATGGTGATGATGATGATGATGATGGTAGTGCTGGTAGTGATCAGACGTCGGCGGTGCTGCTGCTGATAAGCTCAGTCTGGTTTTCTCTAGCTAGCTAGCTCGCTGACACTTGATACGGCCGCGTCTGCATTGATGTAGCAAGTGAGTGAAAAAGAGTGTGAGCAGCGATTGTAGAATAATATCACACAAGTGAACGGAGAGATGAAGCTGATGATGATGAGGAGGAACATCGCACTGCCTGAAAACGGATTTCAGCGATAGTGACACTTGACGACAGTTGTCTGATCTGCGGTCGGCTTGTCATCATCGAGTACACACACGCGCATTCACTAGTGTTGATAACACTTTCAGCACCCTTTCAATGCTCGATGCTTTATGCAAATTTTTGTGTTTTTTTTCTGCACTCCTTGACACTGACTGACTGTTTGTTCTGTTCTACTTGCTACTGATCAAGTTTAGGCATCTCAATGCTTGTCACTGCCAGCAATGAAACAACTCTCACGAGTTTCAGTTAGTGGAATTATGCTGCGTGTGCAGTCTATCAAGTTATCGGTTCGATAACACTGTGAAGTGTTGCGCACTTCTCAGAACACACACACTGAAAAAGCAGTTTATTGCCAATTGATTTAGTAATAGTAAACAATAAACAGAAGCCACTAAGTACTGCTAGTGTCATCGAGATGTACGATCAACTTGTCAGGAAGTTTGTTCACTGTACGACAGCAATTGCTCAGAGTGTCGCACTAGTCTAATTAATTAGAGGTCAATAGATGTTTATCTTAGCCGCTCCACTGTGTCATGCTAATGTCTGATCATTTTTGCAGTTAAGAAAAAGTTAGCATTGTCAATTTTAAAACCGTTTTTAAAAATACTGCTGCATTTTAACAGTTCCCAACCGGTCAGTACGTGGTCTAGTGTGGACCCTGTTGACCTTTAACTTCCCTGTGAGCTGACACAGAAAAGCAGCCATCCATTTGAACCACCCTACGAGATTTGTCCTCTTTATCGCTTTCGTTCTCTTCCCACTGGGCAAAGGTAAAGGAACTCTGAGTGGCCGGTGCCATTGACTGACTGGCCGGCTGAGGTCAACAATCTGTGACTGAAGCGATGACCGTCACAGTCACCGCACAGTTGACCTTGTCTTCAGGCAGCAGCAGTGCAGTGCACGGCCTTGACAGTCCAGAGCAGTTAAAGGTCAAGTTTGTCTGCACTGCTGCTCAGACTGCTGTGACAGAGGGCCCAGCCTGGGGCTGTGCAGTGAGGTGGCAGTTCGGCCATGGCACACATCTCTGCGCTCAGCTTGGCCCAGTAACTTTGTCCTCGCTGACACCTGCTACCTTTTTTGGTGGCCGGCACTGACACACTGTAATCATTTATCAAGTTCAGGCAAGAGGGGGAGTCCTCCTTTGTTGGTGATACACAGCCGGCTCAATTACCATTAGAGTTAACATTTTTTCCCACCAGCTTGCTGCTGTTTTTACTGCAGTTACTGTTGACCCTTGCAATCATTTAGAAAGCCATTACCACTTACAATCTATTCAAGCTATTCTAATCAACTTTTTTCTGATTCAGCCCCACTGCAACGAAACGTTCTGCCTCGCCACCGAGCGCAGTTCTTCAAATTCCCCCAGAGCATCATCAACTCGCACCTGGAGCACGCCACTCTGTGGCTGTACGTGAACGGCTCCCGTGAGTACGCCTCCTCGCTGGACACCAGCTCAGTAGGGCACATTCACATCTACAAGGTGGTACCCAATGTCACTTCGCTCAAGTCCACACTGGTAAGGGGGATTTTAGAACAGGCGTACAGCACTCTAATTCACCCTCTATTATCTCCTCATCTAGGTCCCCAACACCAAGTTGAACAACAAGGCGCTCAGTCGAGCCGACTGGATCAAAGTCAACGTCACCGCTCTGGTGCGAGAGTGGCTCCTCCGGCCGACGGAAAACCTCGGTCTGGTCATTCACACGCACGAATCGGTGCACGGCACCGCTCTGCCCATTGTCCACTTTGAGGACGAGGCTTCTGCTTCTGGCGGAGCTGCATCACAGGTACAATACGAAAAGTCCTATTCACAAACACCAGCACAAGCTAACCAACTAAACTCTCCCCTCCCACTATTTACCTTCAGATGAAGCCCTTCATTGAGGTGCACGTCTCCCCCGCCCATCACCACCACAATCACCACCATCACCGCTCTCGGCGTTCAAATGCGCCCGAGTTCTGCGACGACAAGAGCACCGAGGTACGCTGCTGTCGCTACCCGCTGACCATCGACTTTGAGTCCTTTGGCTGGGAGTGGATCATCGCGCCGAAGCGCTACGAGGCCAATTACTGCAGCGGCGAGTGCGGCCTCATCTTCATGAACGGCTACCCGCACACGCACCTCCTGCAGCAGACCAACCACTTCAACCCGACAGGGCCGTGCTGCTCCCCGCGGCGCATGTCGCCCATCAGCATGCTCTACATGGACTCTGACTTCAACATCATCTACGGCATTCTGCCGAACATGGTCGTCGACCGCTGTGACTGCTCGTAGCAGTAGATAACATGATAATGATACACACACACACCCACACACACTCCTACTATTTAGCTAACACACCAAATCCTTCTCCTTTTTTGCACTTTCTTTCAAATTTCATGATCATCTCATCTGCTTCATCTCATTCTTCTCACATCTCTCTCTCTTTTTTCAAACCGCTAAGCGTGATATATCTCTGTTGATGAATGAATTCTTCTAATGCTCTCTCTCTCTCTCTCTCTCATTCACTCACTCACTCACTTCTCTGTTTTTTGGTCTCGAATCTCATGCTAACTAATTAACAAATGAACTCTGCTAGGTGAATTATCATTACTCCCAAATGAGAAGGTGCTTGCTACTCAAACCTATTACACACATACACACACTAAATACTTTTTTCCAATTTCTTTCACATACTCCTTACTCCCAATTACTTTTCCCTTCTCCCTTCACAAACTCCTAATAATTTAGTATTTTCAATTGTGATTACTCCTTTCTCTTTGTACACACACCACACTTTCTCCTCTAGACTACACATTCTTCCTTTTCAAATCAAACCTTCTCTCTTCATTTGTTGTCTTCTCACTCTCTTTCTCTCAAATCACTCCTTATGTTCTTTCTTTTATTACCACCACTATACTATGACTTCTACTAATAACATCTCGATTGCAATCGCTACCGGCAAACTTGGCTATACCTTTTCTAAGGTTCCCTCAACGCTCTAAACTTAACTCTGATTCTAGCCAGTGCAGCGTGAGAAAAGTTAGGGCTCAGTCTGATTGTGAAATTGAATGTCCTCCACGGCGTTGATCATCTCCTCGATCATTGCGTTCTCCGTCGGTGTGGCCTCAGTCTGAGACTGGTCAGTGTTGTGCTGCTGCTGCTGTTCACCGATGTTGGGCAGTGCCACCAGGGCGCCCTGCTGAAGAAGTGCCCGGGCTGAAGACTGGTGCAGCTCAAGAGCTTCTTCATTGTTGTGGTTGTTGTTGTTGCTGTTGTCGTTGTCCTCCTTGATCTTTGCCAATGCGTTGGTCACGATGCACAGGTCGCCCTTCAGCTCGCTGACCAGGTCCATGATCTTCCTCGTGTTGCTCAGTATCTCCACACTTTGAGTGTACGGATTGTACCGTACACCGAAAGGGCGCTTTATCGTCTTGGCAAACTCTCTAAAAGAAAGATAAAATTTAGACTTTGAATTTCACCATTTTAAAAACAGCAACCTCATCTGCTCTTTTGCATCAGTGAAAGAGTCTGTGTAGAAGTAGACCTGCTGAAAAGTAGTGATCATCGGCTCCTGTTGACAGGTGAGAATGGGGTCAAATGCCAGAATGTGCGCAGAGCCGGAGACGACGTGCTGTGTGGTTGAGGCGAAAAGAAAAAAAGATTATTGAAAACAGCTAAACTCTTTCTATTTAACCTTCAACTCCGCCACCGACGAGAGCAGTCCGGCGCCGTAGACCTTCAGCTCATTGTCCTGCTTCGCCAGACCGAACTCAATGGTGAAGAAGTAGCAGGTGGCCAGCTTGTCCACCTCCTCATCGTTGGCGCCCAGCGCCGCCAGGCCAATCTCCTGCGAGAACTGCGCAAAGCTCTGGTCGGCGAGCAGGGCACAGTGGCCGAGCAGCTCGTGGCAGCAGTCAGGCTCTGGAGGGATAACGATAATCAATGTAAACAACATTGGATTCAATTCAATCTAAACAAACAAACCGGGCGTGTAGAAGGGATCACTGGAGTGGCGAATGTACTGTGTGCAGTGGAAGACGCGAAACGCCAGACCGGCCATAAAGTCCCGCGAGGAAAGGTAGCCAGCAACGGGGCGAAGTTGAAAACCGGTTCGCTCTGCTCATTTAGTAGAAGTTTTAGTAAAAACTGAAACCCCTTTTTAGTTCTGAAGACTTACGCTTCAGGAATTGCGAAATGTCCTCCAGCTGGGGAATGTTGTCCGCCCGGTAGCCGCAGTACTTCTCGAGGAGGGCAAAGTTCTCATTAAACTCCTTGCAGGCGTGCGCCAGGTAGAGCGCCTTCAGCTCCTTGAAGATGACGCCCCAGGTTTTGGTCTACAACAATACAAATGTAATTTGTTGAAAACATACCGAGTGACACCTACCTCAACCTCGGTGTAGTTCACTCGGGGAATAGGTTTTCCACTGGTGATAAAGGGGATCAATAACCAATTTGACTTAATCAAACTTGCATCAAACTAGGCACTTACTGCTTGTACTGCATGGCCAGATCGGTAAAGTACTTGCGTCTCTTTCGGTACACTGGATCCTTGAAGCCCTGTTTTGTGAGGCAATGTTGTTTGTTCATAGTAGTCATTGGTAATTGCATTATCCACTCACCGGATGGTCAGCGTCCAGCTCGGCACCGTACATCAGCACTCGATTGGCGCTCAGGTCAATGTCGATAATGCGCTTGGGGAACCAGGGCATGCCATCCTCGCCGATTAGCTCGCCTTCAATGTTGAAGATCTCAGCAATTGATTTTACACAACAAAACCAACTCTCAATTACCAGTGTCAAAGGAGGATTGCGAGGTGAGAATGGAGTGACCGGTCTTCAGCGCGGGAAACTCCTTGACCATGGGCGAGTTTTCGATGCGCTCAAATTCCTCGTACGTCGTACAGTCGACCTCATGGCGCAGGTGGTGCAGCAGCACGTTCATCTTCTCCTTGTCCTCGCAGTCGATGTCCACGTAGATCTCGTACTGGGAGGTCTTTCGGCGGGACTTGCGCGACTCAATGTGACGCACGTTGATGTTGAACTCCTGAGACAGAGGGGAAGAAGTGTTTCTTACCTTTTAACGAAAACTCAAAATTTTACCTGAAAGACGCGCAACGCTCGCACCAGTCCGGTGACTTGATTCTTCAGCGAGAAGATGATGGCACTGTTTTGGCCATCACCACCGGTCGGCTGCACCACTGCAGCTGCCTCTTGCTCGTCCTTCTTTTCAGACGACTTTTGATCCTTTTCAACTTCAGATTTTGCACTTTTCTCCTCTTGAAACACAGCAGCTTCTTCCTCCTCTTCTTTGCTCGGACTCAACTTTTGCCGATTTTGCAGCTGAAGTTGCTGTTGCTGTTGCTGCTGCTGTTGGTGTTGGTTGTGGTTGTGCTGGTTGTGGTCAGTGATGAGGCGAATCTTCTTCTTCAGCTCCTCAAAGTAGCCGTCGCTAAAGTCGGGCATGCTGGCTACGGAGACGGTGGAGCAGCACTTGCGCCCCTGAAAGTGAATCCGACGAAGGTGGGCCATCACTGTTGAATGAAACGTAGATGACCAGTGAAAACCTTTCGCTTCAAACTCGGTTGTGGAGCACCGTCGGGCCCGCTTAAATAGTGGTCGCCAAAAGAAGAAGAGGAGGAGGAGGAGGCTGCTATAGAGGTGATGGCGCCTGCCTCAAAAGAAGATGCCTACTTCGTCTTCTTCTACTGGTTCCGTCGACTTGCTTGCTCGTTATCAGTGATGCCTTATCGGTGACGCCACCGCACAACCACGGCCAAGAATGCCATTGACGCCATTCTCTCTCTCCTCTCCAGTGTTTCCCAATTGTCCGCCATTTTCGACGACATCTCTCTCATGTCTCATGACAACGAGGGAGCAGCAGCAGCAGCAGCAATCAGCGCCTTTCGATTTCTCTCAGACTGAATTCCGTCAAATGGCGTTGGTTGCCGCGTGACCCAACATTCATCGTGAATTGAAATACTTTTTGCGTGACTTTCAGCGTTCTGGCGAGCTATAATTGTTCCTTTAACTTCCCAGAAAGTGGGGCATCACTCGATTGAAGGCAGACCTCACACTAATTGGACACTTTGTCAGGCTAGCTAGCTCATGATCAAGCTGTGGAAGTGCCAAACCGAAAGCAGGACTGAACATAATTGACTTTGTTATGGCACCCTCACACTATTGGCGTCACTGATTCGCCAGTGAATCGCTCAATAATTCATCATTCTTTTCTGGCACAATTTCTGCTTCTTCTTCTCTCTTCAGCCCCGCCCCATTTAAGTACATCTTTGAATTTTTCAGCCGTGCAAAAGAAAGTTAAATTAACCTTCCGATAAGATAGTGCGCCACAGTGCTGCTCAGTGCGGGCAAGTTCAAAAGATAGCAATTTTGCTGGCTTCCGATCATAATGGTGGTGGCCAGTGTCGGGAATAATCAATTCTGATGGAGACAGGCGCATACATACAGAATTCTCGAATGCGGAAGAATGAAAGAGCAGCATCAGTTTCCAGGCAACGATGGTGGCATTTGAGTCGAGCGTAGTCACTTCACTTCAACTCGATAAGCAAGAGAGAATAGAATCATTCTTAATGGAGAACTCATTAATTCAGTAGACGTAATAACCGCTTTTTCTTTTTTCTCCCCTTCTCATCTGCATACGGTGAACGATAAGGAATGAAATCGTTCTAGGAGAGAGGATGCGTCATTGGAAGTGGCCACGTGAGACGGCGTACAGAGTGATGGCGTTGGTGGCGCCCGATGATGACGATGATGACCAACGATGCCAGTACCAATATCATCACCACTAGCTAGTGTAGTGTAGTTGGCGCCAGCAGTGCTGATAATCGACGACCGGACACTCAGGTTCATCTTTTGATTGAAAAAAAAATGTTCGAAAAACATTGAGTGTGTCGTCAGCAGAAGAGTTTAAAGATAGAGAGCGCAGCAAACGGCAGCTTCTTTCTTTTTTTTAAGCAGACTAAGCCAGACAAGTTGCTCGATTTCATCATTACACACCAATTTATCACCCCCTCTTCTTTTAGAAATCCCGTTTTTGTTTGCTTTTCTTCCACACTTTGCATTTTTCACCAGTGCCATCGACGGATTCGCGCTCCCTTGCCTGCTTCCCGCTGCTCTTCGCTTGAAAGAGAATTAGCTCTTGGCAGAAAGTGTGTCAACTCGGCGTCCCTCTTTTTCATCTTTGGGTAAGTAACACTGTGCCAAGTGAAATGCTTCCATCATATTCTTCCTCTTCTGTACAAGAAGTACAAAGTGGTGGTGTCTGTGACTCTAAAAATAGTTGGACAAATATTTAGCAACTGATGATGCACAGCAGCAGCAGCAGCAGCTACAACAGCTGTCGCCGGGCGCTTTGAAGTGGTGAATCACCTGTCTTGCTTTGTCTTCCCTACCATTATCCGGACAGGCTGACCTTATCATCACCAGCGACCAGCACTTCAGTATCACCTGAAGTGGCCACTCTCTCTTGAAGAGCATTGTTTCTTTTTGTTGTTGCTGCCAACTTAATTTTTTTTGCATCATCAGCTGCCCCGTCACGTTATCTACGGAGCGGCGGCGTGTGGCAGCAAGAGCTGGAGGCGAAAAGATTGGCCGCTCTGAGAAACCAAACTTGTACTGTTGCCGTGCTAGCCGACGGACAGACTGACGCTACTGTTCGGGGTGCAGCGAGGCAAAAGTTGGCGCTGGCCGCTCGGCGAAACTGTGCGCCTGCAGTGCGTTTCAAAAACAGAACTCTCTGTTTGGTCTTCTTCCTCGCCAAGCAGCAGCAGCAGCAGCTCAACTTTTTTTCGGTTTGCAAACCGTCTTCTTCGCCAACAGTCCGCGCAATCCTCCTTGATCTTGACCTTACCTGCGTTCACCAATCTAGATCAGCAATCACCCCCGCATCACCCTATCACCACCCCTTCCTTAGCTGCTCTCCAGGCGAGTCATTTCGGTGCGTCCACTACTAGCGTTCACTGTCCTTGCGGTGCGCCACACCACTGGAAGAAAAGGCCAGTGTGTGTCTTCTGTGTGTGTGTGTGTTCGGCTCTGCTCGCACATTGCACTACGCTTCGCTTTGAGCCGTTGTTTACCTCTTCAAAGCTGCCCAACTTGCTAACACATGTTCTCTTCTTTCACCCTCCCCCTCCTCTTCAGGTTTAGTGTGTGCCATCGATTCCACCCGTTAGTGAACTCTTTTTGACCGTCTGGCCACCATGTCGAACAGCACTCACCGAAACCGCTACAAAAATCCCGGCGTGGACGCCCAGGAGCTCCGCCGCCGCAGAGAAGAGGAGGGAATTCAGCTGCGCAAGCAGAAACGTGATAACGAACTGTCTAAAAGACGCAACTTGGTCGTCTCTGACACCGGCGATGACTCGCTCTCCGAGGAGAACGGCGTCTCTGGCATCACCCCTGAAATGGTCGCCGCCCTGTACCAGGAAGACCCGAAGACACAGCTGGACGCCACGCAGAGATTCCGCAAGTTGCTCTCCAAAGAGCCCAATCCGCCAATTGAAGAGGTCATCAAAACGGGCATTGTCCCTCGATTTGTTCAGTTTCTCGACGACGACCGCAATCCTTTACTTCAGTTTGAGTCGGCCTGGGCTCTCACCAACGTCGCCTCGGGAAACTCTGACCAGACCCGGGTGGTGATTGAGGCGGGCGCCGTCCCTGTCTTCATCAAGCTGCTTACCTCTACGAATGAGGACGTCGTCGAACAGTCAGTCTGGGCTTTGGGCAACATCGCCGGCGATTCAACTCAATGCCGCGACTACGTACTGAACAGCAATGTGTTGCCACCTTTGCTCGGGTAAGTACCCCTCAGTGAAAGAAGCACATGTGTCCTTAGAGTCATGTAAAGTTCTCATTAGTTTAAAAATCTTCAGATTGTTCGGCGAAAATCTGAGGCTCTCAATGATGCGAAACGCCACATGGACGCTGTCAAATCTGTGTCGCGGCAAGAACCCACATCCGAACTTTGAGCAGGTTTCGCAGTGTCTTCCCGTGCTCTCTCGACTCATCTTCAACCCTGATGCGGACGTTCTGGCGGACGCCTGCTGGTCGCTCTCCTTCCTCAGCGACGGCCCAAATGAGAAGATTCAAGCGGTCATCGACTCGGGCGTCTGCAGACGTGTCGTCGAGCTGCTGACCCACACCTCTACTGGCGTCGTCTCCGCCGCCCTGCGCGTCGTGGGCAACATCGTCACCGGCGATGACTCGCAGACGCAGGTCATCATCAACTCGAACGCCCTGCCGGCGCTGCTGGGCCTCCTCTCGCACCAGAAGGAGTCGGTGGTGAAGGAGGCCTGCTGGACGCTCTCCAACATCACCGCCGGCAACCGCGAGCAGATTCAGGCGGTCATCAACTCAAACATCCTGCCGCCGCTGATTCAGATGCTGCAGCACCGCGACTTTAAGGTGCGCAAGGAGGCCGCCTGGGCCATCACCAACGCCACCACTGGCGGCAATCAGAAGCAGATTATGTACATCGTCGAGGCGGGCGCCATTCCTCCACTGTGCGAGTTTCTCTCCGTCACCGACTCTCGCATGATCATGGTCGCCCTCAATGGCCTGGAGAATATCCTGCGCACCGGTGATCAGATATCGAAGACGACTGGCTCAACTGAAAACCCCTACGCCATCATTGTCGAGCAGTGTGGCGGTAAGTGCATTGTGGCGGAGGAGTGTGTGTTCATTCACCAAAACTAATCCTTTTCCATTCTTTTGATAGGCGTTGATAAGATTGAATTTCTGCAGTCTCACGACAATGTGGAAATCTACCAGAAGGTGTACGACATCATCGAGAAGTACTTTGGCACTGATGAAGACGACACCAACCTGGTCCCTAACGTTGATAACGACCAGTTCACCTTTGGCACCGGTGATCAGGTGTCGTCCAACATGTACAACAACGATCAGGGTCAGTTTAACTTTTAAACTCCCTCCAGGCTGTGGCGCCGTGCACCTTTGAAGCTTCGCCGTACTTGATAGAACGCGTTTTCCTCCCGTTTCCAAACTTGCAGTTTTTGCAACTTAGATTACTACTTTTAATTACTGTCCCTTTTAAACCCCCTCCCTTCAAATGTGTAAGAGTGTGCGAGCGAGAGAAAGTTTATTCACACTTTAAACCTGCTACCTGTACCACTTCCTCACTACGTACCTTCCTCAAGGCTACCTTTTTAATCCCTTTCTACAACAAAAACAGTGTGTGTAAGTTTCAAACAAATAAACTAATTCCTAACCACAGAGAGATTAGTACAGCAGATTGAACACTACCACCACCACCAGACACAACACAGCCAGAGCGAGAGAATGAGAATCCTCCTCTACCACCACCACCACTACAGTAACAACAACACTGACCTCAAAACAACAACTACGACAACAACATCAACAACAACAGCAACAAGAAAGAAAAATACCAACATTTCCACACAAAACCACCACCACCAACAACAACAACAACTCCTCAACACGCACACGTTGAGCACCGTAAAGAGAGTGATCCCCTTCCACTCAGAACAAAGAAGCCCCGCGCAAAGGAGAACAAGCGAGAGTGAATTTCTTCAACCTGTGCACACCACCACCTCCACCACCACACCGCCAAATGTGATCATCAAAAATTGCGATAGCACACAGCGTCAAATGCGAAAGTTGGTAGTTCAGCGGCGAGTGAGTGCCACCTCAAGTGCTGCATCTCCAGTTACACCTGCTGACCACCACCACCTGACCGCCTTGACGCTGGCCTTGGAGCCTTTTTACCCTACCCTGTACACACCACCTGTAAAACACAAACACTTGTACAAACACCTATACATTGTAACATACAAAACACAACACGACACAAACACGCAATACACACACCACACACAGACACTCCTAAACTCTGACTCAATAATAGTAATTTTTCAATTGACATTTTTTCATCGTTACCCAGTGCAGTCGTACTAATAAAATAAAACAAAGTAATTAAACAATGACGATGATGATGACAAGGCTACAAAAACTTCCACTACGATTTTCGAAAATAAAATCGAAACGCGCGCTGGCAATGCTGCTATTGCCACCCGAGTGGTCGAACTGATCGGCTGTTGGCTGCGCCGGCCGCAGCGGCCGCAGAAGCAGAAGCGAAAGTCACTGAATCTATCTTTGAGAGTGTCACATTTCAGCCTCTCTGACTAAATCGCGTACAGCGCTCTAATTAGTATCCCGGGAAGTGCCATCCAGCCAGCCATCGCCAGAGTACCCCTTCTAATTAGCGCCCGCTATTGTCCGTCTCCGGAGTTCCTGAGGAGCGTCAGTAGTGCCTGCTTCGAAGTTGAAGTGGATCGCAGCGACTCTCTCTCTCTGGCTGTCTTTCTGCTGACAGCGCGGATATAGTCGCTCTTGCTGGCGCCCGACCACTGACTGAGCACACTCCTCCGCAGTCGATGCTCTCTGCTGGCTTTGTTCCTGGAACGGTTCCAGCAGCAGCAGCAGCAGCAGCAGCAGCAGCAGTGGCGCATCCAGCGAGGGTTGCCACTGCGCCTGTGCCTGATCTCTCGCCGCTGGCCTGTGCCTGCCTTTCACCACCACCAGCCCGAGTCTGTGTGTTGTCTCGCTGGCTTTCCTTCCTTCTCTCCTTTCGCCTGAACATTCTCTCTCTTTTTTTGGGTGATCCGTCCCTCATTCCGTCTCTCCCGTTCTGGCCAATTTACCGTGCACCAACTTTTTCTCCAAATCGATCCTCACACTAAACAAACAAACCACTTGACAGTCTCTGCCACTGCTGACTCGCCAATACCCGAGCATATCATCGGCAGCTGAGTGGTGGGGTCCTCTTCCTGCCTTCCTTCCAGGCCAACGCCGCCACCGCTGCCGCCGTCGCCATTCAAATCGATTCCTCCTTGAGCGCTCCAATTACACCTCGGTGTGCTCAACTGATTAGCAGCTGAACAGTAGCTCTCTCAACTCGCTCTCACTCTCATCCAATGCCACTCACTCACCTCTGCTGAGTAGATCACTCACTCCTCTACAGACCGTCTCACAGCGATCTCGAATCAGATCTTCATCTCCGATCACAAAATGCCCAAGCATAAGGAGTCGTTGGCAAAAGACGACGACAAGCCTGCATTTGAAGATGACGCGATGGGCTTTGTTTACAAGTCGCTAAGTAAGTTTATTTGGACCTTTCTCGAGCTCTTTATCTGTTCGTTTACTTTACTGTTTTGTTTATTTGCGTTGTTTAGTATCAAGAGATCCGAATAAGCGGCGAATAAAGCCAGTGGAGAGCATCTTGTCGTACGATCTAGGACTGGATGATAGCGAAAGCGATGACAGCGACTACAATCCGGGGCACTTGAATGAAGACGGCGACAGTGATGGCGAGGCGAAGGAGACGAAGAAAAGTGAAACTGAACAGAATGGTAACCAGGGTGACAACAGCGACAGCAACAGCGACGATGAGGACTCGGATGAGTCGATCGACGAGGAGGACGAAGACGAAGAGGTGAACATCGGCCTTGCAGCCGACTCTGACCTGGACACCACCAGTATTACCAACAGCACGCTTGCAAAGACTGAACAGTTCCTGGGCTCGTCAGCCTCTAGTCAGCCGGCGGCGGCAGCTAACAGCGGCACAACGACTAACAGCACTGTGCCCGCAAAGGAATCCCTCCAGGCGCAGCAATCTCGACTGAAGAAGATTCTCGTCTGCTGCGTCTGCCTGGGCGATGTCTCCCGGAATGACGACGAAATCGTGGAGTGCGACTCCTGTGGCATATCAGTGCACGAGCTCTGCTACGGAATCACCGCCGACGATTCCGAGTCCGTCCACTCTGATGCCTCCTCCTGCTCCACCGAGCCGTGGTTCTGTGACCCGTGCATGGCTAACACCACCAATCCGGTAAGTGCTTTCTATTTTCATCAAAGATCATCAAAGACCAGTACTTTCATTCTTTTTTAACTTTGTTGCAGGCGTGCGAACTTTGCCCCAACTCGGGTGGCATCTTCAAGTACGCCGACACTGGTCGGTGGGTGCACATGGTCTGCGCCCTCTACAATGGCATCACCTTCGCAGATGTGGAGCGACTGCGCGGGCCGGAGCTGCGCAGCATCAACTTCAGTCGCTGGGGCACGAAGCCCTGTTCGCTGTGCGAGGACGGCCGCTTCAACAACACCGGACTGGTTATCGGCTGGTATGTGTGCTCGGTTGATGATGTTTTGTAGATCGATTATTCACCCTCTTCTTTACTCTCTTCCCCCCAATACAGCGACGCCGGCATGTGCAAGACCTTCTTCCACGCCACCTGCGCCCAGCGCGAGGGGCTGCTCTGCGCGCAGCAGCTGGACGAGGTGGACCCCTACTACGCGTACTGCAAGATGCACGCTGATAAGCAGGCGGCGAAGCTGAAGCGACGCAACTACCTGGCGCTGCAGGCGAAGAGTCGCATGCTGGCGCGAGATCGGGCTGCCAGCGGCACCAACGTCGAGGACCACATCACCAACCACCGGACGATGAGCAAACTGCTCCTCCAGCAGCAGAAGTTTGATCGCTTCTTTCAGCCGAGGAGCGAGCCAGGTGGTAAGTCACTTGGTGCAAGCCTCCGAACTCTGCGAGCTTAACTTTCATTGTCCCATTTAATCAACAGAACGTGAGAAGAAGATCCCGAAGATGCTCAACTCCTCGCCGATCGTCATTCGCCGCCTGCACAACAAGGGCAGCATGGTGGGCGTCGACGTGCCGCGCCTCCAGCAGAAGCTCGCCCTCGACAGTATTATCGACATTCGCCGGAAGTGGTACATTCCGCCGACCTTTTCCGTGGAGTTTGTCAGCTACTACATGGGTAAGTGCTGTGATGCATAACACGCATTCTCTTTTCTCATCCTTCAATCATATCAGATCGGGATGAGCGAATCTCCTCATTCACCAAGCAATCTCAAGAGCTTATAGTGCAGAACAAAAAACTGAAAGAGGCGGACGCCCGGATTCGCAGCAAATATGATGAGGTACATGGTTTTGGGCATCCTTTTTTCCTACCTGTTTTTTACCGCTGATTCTTTCACCACCATTTTTCAGGCTCATGCCACCAATGAAAAGCTGAAGGCGGAAAATGATGCAAAGCGCGCAAAGATTCGCCGCCTTTTGTCCATCTTGTGCTCGTTTGTGAAAGAACCAACGACGGAGCAAGAGACGGATGGTGAAAAGGATTCAGCAGAGTCAGCAGTGAATGGAAGTGGGGAAGATCGACGAATTAGACGTCTCAAAATTGGTCGCGCAATTCTGGCCACTCCCGAGATGCAAACCATCAAGCCTAAGGCTCACTCTGCCAATCCTCCAAACGCAGCTGACAGCTCAGTGAAGAATGGCCACCACCACAGCGCCTTCAACGCCTACTCACTTCAGCATCTGATCAAGTCGGGCAGCAGCAAGTCAAAGTCGAAACACCCGAAGCACGTCTCCCTTCCCAATGAGACCATTCTGGTGAAGCAGAAGTGCGCCACCTGCAGCCTGACGAAGGACCAGCACTCGCTGGCGCTCTGTGACCGCTGCCACCTCTACTACCACCTGTACTGCCTGGACCCGCCCTTGAGGCGGATGCCGAAGAAGACCCGCTTCGGCGGATGGCAGTGCTCCAACTGCACGGAGAAGGACGTCGAGGAGGAGGAGCTGATGGAGAGCGCCCTGGAGAGGGCCGAATCGGCGAGCACGCCCTCGGTGGCCGAGTCGCCCGGCACTGTGGAGGGCGGTGGTGGTGGTGGTGTTGGTGGTGGTGGCAGCACCTCTTCTCGAGGTGGCACTCGAAAGCTGCGCGAAAACCCCAAGTCTGCCGTGAAGTACGAGAATGAGCTGAACTCTCAGCTGGTCATCTACCCGAGCGGCGGCCTCTCCGGTGGTGGTGGCGGCGGCTCTGCTTCGGGCAGCTCTCGCAGTCGATCTCGCAGTAGCCGCCCAAGTGCCACCCTGGTCAGTGCCGCCGCCTCCTCCTCCAGTACTAATGGCTCCTCCAGTGCGGCCAAAAGTCGTAAGAGAGGAAGAACGGCTTCTTTGGATAACTCCACTGCTGCCGCCACTAGCAGCACCAGCACCCCCAGCAAAGCCACCCCAACACCGAGTGAAGGAAAGAGTGGCAGCAGCAAGAAGAGGAAGCGTGACAAGGCAAAGGACAAGAGAGGATCGAAGGAAGGTACCACCGCCTCTGCCTCTGACAACGTTAATGTGGAGGGCGAATCTCAGCAACCTGCTGAGGCAGCCGCTGCCGGAAGTGACATCGCAGGCACTTCATCCGAAGCTCCAGTCGGCGCTGAGGGCGCCACCACTCCATCCGCTGAAACATCATCATCAACACCTGCTGAAGCTGTTGCCGTTCAGCCAACTCCGGTCAAGTCAGGGCAAAAGCGTCCTGTTCCGGTTGAGCCGTGCAACGGCTGCAAGGAGGAGGCTCAACCAAAGCAAAGTGTGAGGTAAATGTGACAACAAGAGTTTCGCTTTAAGCTGCTGCCATTATATTAACTTACGACCCCCTGACTGCTTTGTAGAGAGAGAGAGGACTGCATTTGCATTTGTAGCATAACTTTCATCTTTTGTTTGTGCATGCCGCTTGTTTGAAGGAGAGTTTGCATGTAGTGATATTTATCCATTCCAAATATTGTAAATAAATCACCACCCACTAGTTTTTAGTGCTTCTCATTGCTTATCCCCCCTTTTGTTTTGATTTGTGGTGTCACTTTTGTTGAACTTGTGTTGATAATTTCAGATGTGATTGCTGTATGTTTCTCTACCATTTCGGTAAGTACTGGAGAGAATCTTTCCTGTTCAACTATTGAGCTAACATTACCATTTTTAGGCTGTCTGGAACCACCTCTCACCAAATCACCTAAACGACGAGGCTACACCTGGTGTTGCTACATTTGCGAGGTAGTTCAAACTTTTTTTTCTTTTGAAAAATTTTTGTTCTCAGTTACTAAAACCCTCCATTTCTTTTTTTTTGCCAGAAAACTGCTGAAAAACGAGATCACTCTCATTCGCATCACGGGGGCGAAGGCGCCGACAAGTCAAAGGCGAGTGAAAAGTGCTCGGCATCGGCACATGCAGAGCAACCAGCAAAGGCTGCTGCTGCTGCTGATGGGGCAACTGTTGAGGTGGGAACAAGTGCAAGCAAGGACACAGGGTGTGCTAAGGAAAACAGTGGCAAACAGGTGGTCGAAGAAGGTAAAAAGGGAGAAGGTGTTGCACACGGTGGAGAGCAAAAGAGCAAAGCCAAATCGGCTGATGCCAAAGCTCCACAGCCAGCAGAAAAGGCTAAGCCACTCAAAAATGGCACTCTCGAGAAGGAGGAGAGCAGCAGCAAATCTGATGAAGTGAAGCCCGAAGCAGGCACTTCCAGTGTAGCGGCAGCCATTGAGGAGGCGGTCCTGAAGAACTGCAACTCAACGTCCAATGAAGAGCAGTAGTCAAACTGATTGAATACGATTCATAACATTCCAATTCTCAATGTTCCATTCGCTCTCAATCCACTCACACCACACACTCCCTCCCTCCTTCACACATAACCTTATCAGTTCATAATCATCTCAACTCATGCTAAACATTAACTCTCAAATCTCGATACTCTCATTGACAGCAACAGCAATGCATTCAAATCACAAACATACACTTATTCTTCTTCTTTATTTTCCTTATCATCCTTGTCCTTACCTGTTTTGTTCGTTTTGTGATTTTCTGTTCCATCGTCAGTACTTTTCGTTTCGTTTCATCCTTCTTATTTTAATTTCCTCTGTTTCTTTTGGTTGTGTTCGTCGGTATACCTGCTCCTCCTCCACCAAAGTTTTGTACCTAATTTATTTTACCAATCTCACACTTCTCCACAATAAAAAATGAATGGACTCCACAGTTGGATCAGAGAGTTAATTTGGTGAAAGAAAAAATAAAGAAATTTAATAACCCATTCGGTGACGAAAACATAGGAAAGGCAACATAGAAAAAACAGAGAAGAGAAGAAGGCACTGCCTGTTGTGGACACTGCCGTTGGGACTAGGCGCGCCACATAGAAGCTTGCGTAGGGAATGTGTGTGAGTGTTCAAAGTGTGGTGACTAGCTGCTGGAGGACTGTGGCAATGAGAGAGAAAGAAAGAGAGGTATCAAGAGTTGTTGAGTGGGGAGGATAACACAGTTTCAAAGAGTGAGAGGAGGAAGGAAGGGGGAAAGGCCCCGATCTCAGTCGCGGAATGTGTCGGTGAGTGGGTGAGAACAGAAACACAATAAAAGAAGTGTTGCAAAGTAAAACAGTCAAATGGAAATTGAATTTGAAAACCTAGCTAGTAGTAGTGTCTGTCCACCTGGCTCGTCCTAGTCAAAGGTGACATCAGTCATCTTGCTCTTGTTCTGAATTTCACTCTCAAAGATGGTGAAGAGCATTTTGATGCAGGAGGCGGCCTTCGGGTCGCGGGCGCAGTACATCATCGGCGTGTAGTTGAAGTCGTCGGCGTCGTTGATGGAGGCGCCGTTGCAGATCAGCTCCTGCGTCACATCGCAGAGGCCCTTCTGCGCGGCCAGGTGGAGCGGCGTCTGCTTGAAGGCGTTCACCGAGGCGACTAGCGTGTCGACGATGCCCAGCTTGTCGGCGAGTCGCATCACCGTGAGGGCGGTCTTCTCGCTGCCCGAGGAGCAGGCCAGGTGGAGGACGTTGTTGTTGTCCTCGTCGAAGGTCAGCTCCGTCGAGGGCAGCGTCATCAGGTACTCGACAGTGGTGGCGTTGCCGACGCTCGCAGCCAACAGCAGCGGCGTCAGGTCCTGCTCGTCCTTGGCGTTGATGTCGAACTCCAGATCTCTACAGAGGAATTTAATCATCTCGAGGTTTTCCCGTTTTGACATGCAGGCGTAGTGTAGAACGGTTCTGTGAACAAAGAACAAATATGGATGCGATTAGTAAAAATCAAAGTAAGGAGAAATAACGCTAACCTGTTATTATGACCAGTGTCCGCTAGAAAAGAGCGACCATGTTTTCTGTGCACGTAGTTGATAAACGTCAAATTGGAGGTGAACCTGATTAATAGGGGAAAAAGGGTTTGGTTAGTAAGCAAAGTAGGAAAACGGGATTAAACTGCGCTCTTACGCCGAAAAGTGCATCAGCTGCAGCTCGAAGCTCTTGTTCATTCTGGTCACACAGTACTCGAGTATCTGCTGTTCGCCCTTGACGCAGGCAACCTCAATTGGACTGAAGCCATCCTTGTCACGCGTAAACATCAGATTGTACATGAGAGCTGAGAATCCGTACTCATCGCTCAGATTGTGAAACAGCTCAAGCATATCGACGTTGCCCTTTGAGCAAATCAGATGAAACACCGACTTGCCAATAGAATCACAGACTATCTTCACGCCACTTTCCAGCAGAAGCTTGGTGATTTCGAAGTTGCTTGAAGCCACTGAGTAGAAGAGAGCATTACGGCCTTTGGAATCACAAGTTTGAATATTAAACTTTTTGTCGCAGAGTATATGCAGGCACGAGGTGTCCGATGGTCCTGAGACGGCTGCAAACCACAGACTCTCGAGGTTGAGATTGGGGAAATCGATGAAGAAGCGAAGTCCAGTCGGCAAGGCATTTGCCGCCGTTATCAGCGCTAAATCTTGAAACTTTTCTCTGTGGGCGTAGGGTATCAACTTCACCACGCAGTCCCAATTGCTACGTCGGGTGGCTATATCAATTGCCTGGTCATAGTTTCGAAAGCCCCACTGAAGAAGTTTATTTATAGCTGCGGCGTTGTTGTAGAAGGCGGCCACTTTAAGTGGACAGTTTCGCAAGAAGAAACGGTCAAAATCGATCCGTTTGTTGAACCACTTGAAGTTGAAGAGAAGCTCCAGACTTTCATTGTATCCGTTAGCTACAGCGTAGTGAAAAGGCAGTCGGTTTTCATTGTCTACCTGGGAGATGTCTGCACCTTCTTGTATCAAAAACTTTGCCAAAATGGCAGTTTCACTTTCAGTATAATCGTCTTTTTTAAAGGAGAAAAGGCAGTGTAAAGGCGTCCGGCCAAAGTCATCTTTCGTATTGACACCAGCATCCCTGATAATCTTCAGCATAACGATCCCCCTGCGCCGGTTCATGGTGTTCTTTGTGGGCATTTGGTGCTGGTGGTCGCTTCTACTCTAGAATGATGGCACTGGACTGAAGTGTGTGGAAGGCTTCGGGGAATGCTCCTTTTTACGCAGGTGTAGGAAATGACGAGGATGATGACGATGACGATGGTGATGGTGGAGATAGCGACGATGATGATGATGATGATGATGCTTAGATGAGGGAAAAGAGTGAACTTAGATGATATGCATTGATGCGACCAACTCAAACTGGCGGCACAATCGCGAACAGAAGCGCACAAACAAAAATTGTGTTCTCTTTTCTCCCCTTACCAAACCGTACTGCGCATGCCCTCCATTTTGAATCTATTGCGTCATATTTTAAAGTTCAGTCATTACCTGGCTTCAAAATGACTGAAACGGCAATTTGCGGTTTAAACTCAATCGGCTCTAATCAGATTAGATCTGGAGATTAAAACAAAAACGTTGAAGCAAAGTGCATAACTTCCAGGCGTCTTTTGCGGCCAAGAATCGCAAATTGTTTAATTAACATTGACGTCCTATCATCTGCGAGCATGCATAATTAGCACATGGTTGTTTGTTTTGATTTGTTTGGCTTTCAAGATTCTCCACACTTCAAACCGGGATTCTTCTGGTTTAGTTTGCTGTACAATGATGCTGTACAGTGGGTCAGCTGCCCGCCTGAGACCTCTCTGCAGTGTTTGTCGAAGTGTTTGGGGTGAACACCGCTTTCAGCTAAAGTACACTGCTGCCAGTGCATCATATGCAGCAGCGAATAGGGGCAAAAATAAACGTGGTCGCTCTACCAGAAAATCTTTTGATGTAAATGAAGCCCAGTTGAAGAATCTTCTCGATGATGAGCCGTACTTTGATCGGGATTTTGACTACGTCGATCATCAGCAGTTGGCGTTACAGAGAAAGTACCTGCCTGAAAGAGAGAAGGACCCTCTCAACTCACCAAAGGCAATTCTTGGAAGCAAGTACCGAAATGCTCTGTACGAGGACGACGAGGATGATCTCAAGTTGGCGCAGATCAAGCTGAATGCCGGCAATAACAAACAGACCATTAAAAAGCTGCATCAAGCGTTTGAGGAGGAGGAAAGGGTGAGAAAGAGTACCAATCTCGAGCTGCAAGCTTCGACACAACCCGCAAACGCAGCGGAAAAGTCCGTCCAAACAGACAGCACTGCCTCAGCAAAGACTCGCATAGAAAAGAAGAAGGAGCGAAGAGTGCTCATCGACCTGCCGTACGACATTACCGAGGAGAATCGCTTCGACGTGCTCAACGAGCTGGTCATTCCCCTCCACCAGACGCCCTATCACCTGCAGCTGAAGCGCAAACAGCAGATGTGTGCGGAGGTCCTCCGCCGGCTGGGCACCAAGCTGCAGCAGATGGACGGCCCAGTTCGGGTCGGCCGGAGCGGCCTGGCCTGTCCGCTGGAGCCGACGCGGCCGTCGCCGGTGACGGAGCGCTACCGCAACAAGGACGAGTTCAGCGTGTGGCCGGGCGTGGACGGCAACAGCCGTACGGTGGGCTTCTTCGTCGGCCAGCCCTCGCTGCACCGGCGGGTAGTGTGCGTCGAGCCGGACCGGATGGTGATCAGCAAGCAGTCGCACATCGACCTGGCGGGCAGCTTTCAGCGGTACCTCCGGGAGGTGTCGCCCGCCTTGGACTACTGCCAGAACTACGGCGACGCCGGCCACTGGCGGCGGCTGTCGGTTCGCTCGAACCGCCTGCAGCAGCACATGCTGACGGTGAATATGCACCCGCAGGAGCTCACTGAGCAGGAGCTGGCGGAGGAAATGGACCGCCTGAGGAGGTACTTTGCCGGCGACAGTCGCGTCAGTTCGCTGTACTTTCACACCAGCCAAAACACCCGATCGACACACAGCGCCGACAGTGAGCGGTACTACCACTTGGCAGGCAGTGAGACCATCACCGAGCAGCTCTTTGACCGCCACTTTGCCATCTCGCCCAGTTCCTTCTTTCAGGTAAGTCATTTTGTTTGTATTTCGCAATTTTCATTTACTAATGTTTACCTTCATTAGATCAACACCGCCGCCGCCGAGGTGCTCTACCGCGTGATCATGACCGAGGTGAATGGCGCCGATGGGCGAAAGCGCCGGAAGGACACCACCCTCCTCGACCTGTGCTGCGGCACGGGCACACTGGCGCTGCTGATGGCCGGTCACGTGAAGCACGTCATTGCCATTGACCACTCGGTGGCGGCCATTGAGGACGCAAGGCGGAATGCAGAGGCAAATGGGGTTCACAATGTCACCTTCATGGCGGGCACCGTCGAGGAGATTCTCCCCAGGCTGGTGGAGGGCAACCAGCTGAGTGGTCACGTGGTGGCGGTGGCCAATCCCTCTCGGCGAGGCCTTCACCCCAAGGCAATTCGCACCCTCCGTCGCATGGACTACATTGAGCGGCTGGTGTACGTCAGCTGCAAGGCCGACGGCGACGCCTTCTTCAACTTTGTCTTTCTCAGCCGACCGCGCTCCGACTCCGGGTCGCCCTTTATGCCGGTGAACGCCATTCCCGTGGATCTCTTTCCGCATACGCCTCACTGCGAACTGGTGCTCACCTTTGAGCGCTTTTGAGCGTGTTTACTCGTTTTTGTATTTAGTAAATATTTGGTTGTTTTTTTCAAGTTCTGTAGAATAAATGTGGCGGAATACTGTTTCGAAATTCTCCCCTGCGTAACGTCCTCTAGGGCTGGGTCTAGGACACGTGACGGCGGCGAAATCGACCCCGGCTGCTGATAAACAAGTGGCAATAGCTGCTTTTTGTGCTTTTTGCGGCACAAACTGAGCGCTCCACTGTTTCAGTCATTTGAGAGGTGATCAAGACGACAGATCTGTCTTCTAGCACACTTTTAACCTTGCCCAGTCCACCTGAACACCGTGACAATCACACCTTGATACTCATTGACCAGTGCCCAGTGCTAGGGTGCCCACTTATTGCTACACTCAAGCCGAAGAACAGTGCCAAAACACTGACTGCTCCACAGTCCGCATCATGTCAACAAGTGAACTTTTACAGCAGCTGGAAACATGTGCGCAGATGATCATGGTAAGATAGTGAGCCAGTTCTCAAACCATGTTATGATTGACGTATATTCTTTGCATTTTTCAGGCATCGCCGGATCAGGTCTCTGCGAGCGACCGCAACAGCGCACAGGAGGTTTTCCTCAACTTCCAGAAGACCAAAAATCCATTTGATCTTTGCCGTGATATTCTTGAAAATTCCTCAAATCAGTTTGTCCTCTTTCAGGCCGGATGCTGCCTGAAGAATGGCGTCATTCGAGACTGGGGCCAGCTGAGCGAGGTTCAGGCGCGTTCGCTGTTTTCCTACCTGTTTGAGTTTGTCAATCGTCGTCCAGTGGAGCAGTTTGTCATCGAAGAGCTGATGCTCGTGGGGGCGATCATTCTCAAGCGAATTCTAATCAACGATACGACCAAGGAGCAGGACAAGGTGTTGATTGTGCAACTGTGCGATATAGTGAAAAACCAGAACTCGCCACTTCAAATGCGTCTTAATGCGTGCACAGCAATCAGCCTGATTCTGGCCGAATTTTGCACTATCAACCAAAACTCCGATTACGGCATCTCATGGTACACTCACTTAATTGCAAAGCGACACTTTGAAAAGCTTCGCCTCAAAGACATCTTCCAAACGGTGATGGCAGTTCTCTTTGACCACTTGAAAATTCCCGCAGAGAATCATCGCTCCCCGGACTGGATCAAGTTGAGCACCAAACTGATTCGCATCTGTGACACTGTTCTTTCATGGAATTTCAACTTTATGCTCGAAACGTTTACCATCATTTCAGCGCAATACGCTCGCAATCGTGATCGACTGGAGAGCCTGGTCTTTCAGCCACCCTCTGACTGGATCGAGTTCATTATCGACGGCAATCTCATATCGTTCTTTTTTGAGGTGTACATTGCCTTTCGCAAAATTGAGGACGCCAACCTGGTTCATCAGGTGCTGCAGTGCCTGAATCAGCTCAGCACCATGACTGGCCCGTTGCTCTACCTGCAGCGAGACGTCCGCAAGAAGTTCACTGAAATGTTCATGGTGAACACGATCACCCTGACCAATGCCATCTTTGACGTGGTGTCCATCCACGAGGTAGTCTTTCTAGCCAACTTTATCAACTCCATTTGCAATCACCTGCGCAGCAACTCCTCTCTCCAGTACGTCGACTTTAACCTCGCTCGACAGTTCTTCGGCGTGATGGCCAAGCTGTCCTGCAAGGTCATCATGGACAATGTGGGCGCGCGCACCTCGGGCGACGAGGAGAGCTACGAGAAGAGCAACCAGTCGGTGGACTACCTGGTCACCTCGTGGATGGTGGTCATAAACGTGGTGCAGTTCATCCTCCACCTCCACGAGGAGATGCCCATTGAGCACTGCAACATGAGCGAGTTCCTCAAGATGGAGGAGATTGTCACCTGGACGCGACCCATCTTTGAGACCTACCTGCGCTCGCACCTCTGTCAGCCGGAGGGGCTGCTGCCGCCGTCGCTGTACCTGGACGACGACGACACCATTCAGGAGTTTGAGGAGGACGACAGTGCGCAGTTTCGCGAGCAGCTGGGCGCCATCGGCTGCATGGCGCAGATTGACGCCGCCCACAGCATCAACACGCTCGTCCAGCTGCTGCTGATGAAGCTAGGGCAGTTCGAGGCGACCATCACCAGCAGCAGCCTCAGCCAGGAGGAGAAGCAGAAACGGTGGACCTGCCTGTGCGAGGACATCCACTGGGTCCTCCTCATTTCGATGAACATCTTCACGGTGGCCTCGGAGAATGAGGTGCCCTCGAACATCATGAAGCTCTCCATTGCCTCCTCGGCGGACGTGGCCGCCACGCAGTTGGCGCTGCAGAATGCGGACATCACCGCGACGAACATCGACCCGGTGGTGCGCTTCTTCATTGTGATGATCAAGCTGGTGAACATGGAGAAGTGCCTGCTGGAGCAGAAGATGTCGCAGTGGGTCAGTCCGCAGGTGTCGATCACGCTGACGATGTTCATCGCCCGCTTCATGCAGAACTACCTGGTGCCGCCGGAGTTTGACACCGAGGAGATGTCCCTCTCGCTCAACACCTGCTTCGGCGCCGACTCTCCGCCCGCCAAGCACCTCATCAACTTCTTCCTCGACCACCTGGTGGTGAAGTTTGCCTCGATGACCAGCGAGGTGAAGCTCCTGGAGCTGTCCGCGGAGAGCTTCCTCTCCTTCTGCAAGTACAAGGACCGCATTCAGGTGCTGCAGCAGAGCAGCAGTCTGGCGCTGCTGCTGGAGAAGTTCTCCCGCAACGAGCTGCCCAATCTGAACAGCGTCGTCCGCCGGAACATGTACAACGTCTTTGTGGTGGTCTTCAACAGCAGCCTCGACCCGGTCATTGACCCGCTGATTGCCGCCTACCAGAAGTTCTACGTCGACCTGAACGCCGGCAATAAGGAGCTGGTGCGCGAGCAGTTCCTCCAGATTGTCGAGTGCACGCAGGGCATCTCCTTCGGCATGAACAACAAGACCTTCCCCGTGGTGTGGACCCGCTACCTGCAGCACATCTACAACGACCTGCCGCGGGTGATGAACCTGATGCACAACTACTCGACGGTGGTGCAGGCCATCCTCGAGCTGCTCTTCACCTTCTCCGTCTCCTTCTGCTGCTTCCTCAAGGAGGAGGAGACCATTACCTTCTACGACACGGCGGTGAACATTCTCAATGAGTACGCGACGCACAACAAGGCCAAGGTGACGATGGACGGGGCGCGCATTGAGGAGCTCCAGGCGGAGTTCACCTGGATCCTCAAGTTTCTCAACGATCTCTCCACGCAGGACATCTTCTACTTCTTCTCCAACCCCTCCGCCTCCTCCTCTCTCAGTGCCACCATCAGCAAGGTGGTCCTCACCTCGCTGAACATCATCATGCCGCTGATGAACGACGAGCTGCTGGAGGATGAGAAGCTCTGCTCCCTCTACTACAAGCTGCTCGAATTCATCGCCCAGGACTCGGATCGCTTCCGCGGCTTTCCCTTTAAGCTCTTTGAGTCCTTTCTCAAGTGCGTCGACTACGCCTTCAAAGCGCCCAAGTAAGTCGTTTTTGCTCTTTATTTCTCCTGTTGACATTTGCTTAGTATGTAAGTTCTCTATTTGTTGACATGCACCCACAGTTTGCTCTTTTCCTTATTAGTTAGTGCTAGTCTTCTAGCCTTTAAGTGGCATGTATTATATAATTGGCTCCAATCATCAAACAAGCCTAATCTTCAGCTCGGCTAAGGGTACATTAGGCTTCTTATTACTTGAATTGAAGTGTAGGCATTTCTTCTGTCTCCGTTATCAACTGCAGACAAAACAAACAGAAGCATAAGCAAAAAAAGTTGAGCGCGAATTTTGTCTAATCAGCTTAGACTCGATGCCTCTTTGCCCTTGCCAGCTCGGTATTTTTAGCCAGGCAAGCAACTCCAGTGGGCCTGATGGCAAGTAACCTTTGCTCCATTGCCTCTTACACTGTGAGCTTGAGGGGAGGTGGGGAGTATCGTATTGATGATGGCTGTTGGGTTTGAATGAACCCTAGCGCTCTTATCTCCCGTTGTTTACGCCTCAGGAAGCTGGCTAGTAAGGCAGTACTACTAATATGACTATCATGTTCAATACTCTCCCTCTCTGATTGGCTATTGGCACTAATCCAATAGTGTAGTCACGTTGGCGAGCAAAGGTTCACTACTGCTATTGCTGCTATGATGATGACTTTTCAATCAAAGTTCCATTACTGGATCAATACTTTGATGCCTATTTTTTGCCAGTCTGCAGTGCAACAGTCGACGGGTTTTTGCCGGAATAGGGCTAATTATGAAAAGCTGATAGCATATAGAAGGCGCCAATTTATAATGTGTGACATTATTTGCATAGGAAAGAAAATATTATAATATTTGATAGTGAGGATGATAGTGTCAGGCAGACATCACTAACATGAACATATTCATAGTTCACTTCAGGGGCGAGGTTCATTTCAAGAGGAGAGGCGAGAGAGACAGTCAATTAATGAAAAGTATTATTTTTACATAACGCAGACTTATCAAACTTAATGACAGGTTGATTAGATTGTCAAAGTGTTGAGGGGGAGAATGAAGATGGTGTGTACTTCTAACTTGTGCGCAACTAGCCGAACTGTCTAGTGTCACTTTGATTTATTACTACACTTTTTTGCATATGGTCGTTATATCGGCATTTATTTGCACTAATTGCACATTTTTTCTCTGAAGTTTGTCTTTCTTTTTAAACGGCGGCTCTGTGCAACAGACAGGGAAGACCCTTTGAGGACAGTTAGGTGCTGCACTTTTGCTCTGTCTAAGAGCTAACTAAGGACACAGCAATGCTAAGATTAGAGATTAGCGTTTGCAAATGAGGAGATGCAGGCGTGAAAGCGTGAAGAGCAACAGGCCCCGTGTAAAAGCTAGTGCGAAAGTGGTAAAAACTGGTCGTACTGCGGCCGACCAGTGACTTCTGGTTTCGTGGTTTTTGTCGTACTTTTTGCCTTCTAAAAAGTGTGATATTAATACCCGTTTGGAGCGAAACTATCTGTGGGGGTGGGGAGGTGTGGGCGAGGGAGAGGGAGAGAGCGCGGGAGGGAAATATTTTAGAGCGTGTCGATATCGACCCATTTGCGGTTGAATTGTGTGTGATAGAGCACCACCGCCACCACCAGCAGTATCTGATAGTGCAGCAAAACTGGAGCCAGACTTTGAGCACACTATCGGTACTTCTACTACTGCTGCTAATTGAGAGACAAATAATGAGCCTCAGATGTGGTGGTGATAGTGGCCGTAACCCTGAAAAGAAGAGGCGGTGAGTAGAGTAGACTCTAGGTAAGATGATGATGATGACAAAGGCAGACAGACGCCGTATCTTCTGGGCTACTGCCCAGCTCTTTGCGCTCGAGCATCGTCAAAGTTTGACATGTGTCCTGTGACTGGCTGTCTGTTGTGTTGTTGTGTGTTCCCGCCTTTTCTATTTTCTAAATCTATTTTTGTGCCTTTTGCACTCGATATTTTGACTTTCTCTCTCTCTCTCTGTGTGTGCGCTCTCTTTTCTCTTCCTGGATCGCCGACTTGTGTGTGGTTTAGTACGTTCGCCAAGCAAAAGCTGTCGGCAGTACTCTCTGTCGAAGTCGAAGTCTTAGTCAGAGAGTTATCGCCACAGTTGTGCAGTTTATCAGGGCGCACATCACTAGTTGATTGTTGTGTAACTTGTCTCCAAGACGCGTGAATGTCAACTTGGCGGTGATTTAATCATCGGTAACTCTTTTCATTTTCCACTTGAAAGACCTTGAAAGGAGATAAAGGGAAGTGGGGCTGCTGTTGCTGCTGCTGTGTACTCCTTCTCAATTTACACTTTGCACTTGCTGCTGCGGCTACGAGGCTAGGTCTCTATTTCTTTTTGTATGGTCAATTGAAGGCGCAGGCATTTGATCTTCATCTTGGCTTACTTCTTCACCACGCAGATAGACACTGACAACTTAATCTAACCGCTAGATCATTTGATCTTCGATGTGTGGTAAAGTTGAGCAACTATTGTGCGTGAGCACAGCAGCACGACATATCGGCTGTTATTTCAGGGTTGCGGATTTTCATTTGGGGCGATTAGATTGCCTGGCCCCCACACTCACACACAGCAAGCAACAGGGCAGACAGACAGTCAGAGGAGGCACATCACAGCCTTTGATGGTCGCTGAGGAGGCTGTGGAGACGATTTGCTGTCTCTCCAGTGCCTCCTCACAGGCATCATCAGGGTTGGAGATTGCTTGCCTGCTCTGTCCTTGCCTGTTGCCAGTGTTGCTGGTTGGGTATGCCAGAAAGGATTGCTACACTCTGCTGTGTGTGTGAGCATGTGAGGCCACACTCGCCTCCGCCTGGTCTGGCACCAGACGTCGAGACAGTCGGTGTGCGCGCTGACAGATTAGGGATAAGGTCAGCGCAGTCAGTCGGTGACAGCTCCCCATCATATGATTGGGGAAAGAAAGTGAGTGAGGCATGTTTGCGCGCTCCATTGGCGGAGGGTTCACGCTGACTGATTGAAGGGTAAAGTCGTCGTCGACATCGTCTTCGTAAACAGTCGTTGTCGTCATTTAGGTAATAACTGTTTTACGCGTATTTACCAATGCTGAGTCTGTGTGTGCGCTTATATTTTTTGTCTGACCAGCACCGATGAACAGCTCATACGAGCACACAGATGTGTACACACAGCCCATGTACATTGATTGATTGTTCTTATCAGGCGCATCGCATCAATTTACGTGACAAATTGGCCACGTTTCGTTTGGCTTGCGCGTAAATCGAAGAGAGGGCTCACTGGAGCAACAATAATAAGCTCTGGGGGCAATCAGCGGCGCAAATCTGGATCATGTCCTGGTTGATTGTATTGCTGCTGTGGGATATTATATGCAAGAGTGCTGAGAGTTTGTGTTTGAGTTTGAGTGCACATCACCAAAGTTGCATCTTTCCGTCGATCTTTACTAGGTCATCGCGAAAAGTGATGCTCAGTGAGTGCTCTTGTCAGTCAGTGGCAGTTAAGCCGGCTTCAAGTTTATAAGATCAAGAACTGTCATTAGGGAGGAGGATTTATTAAGGGATGATGTTTCTTTCGGTGACATCATCATCATGATTATCAGCGTCATTTGTTAATGACTGATTGAATGGATGAATGAAACGCTGGTGCCGATTGATTAAGTAGTAATGAAAAAGTAAAATCAAACAGTGGTTGTAGTACAAAATTTGTTTATTGAGGGCACGCACTGCATGCTAATTGTGGGATTCATCCAAAAAAGCTAACAAAAATTGCTCATTTTCATTTTTTCTCCATTTTTCACAGCATTTCCAATGAAATAAAAACGGTGGGCTTCAAGATCATCATTGAACTGGGATTCCAGGCGGCGATTGAGCCGGCGAAGAACGAGGAGGTGATCAAGGCCTTTCAGCCCTTCTTCCGCACCATCTTTGAGTTTATCTTTCTGGAGCTGGTGAAGAACAACGACTACTACCTGCGCGACATTGTCGCCCTGGCGCTGTACTCGCTGCTGTGCTGTTACCAGAACACCTACAAGGAGCAGGTGCTCGAGGTGCTGCACCTGATGGGCAACTACGAGGCGGAGCAGGCCATTGCCAGGGAGTTCTTTGAGATTGTCGAGGCGGTGGGCTTCCAGTGCAGCGTCAACCAGAATCGACTGGCTTTCAAAAAGCGCTTTTCAGATTTTATTCATAAGCTGCACACGCTCCTATCACTGCGATAAAGAAGGGAAGAGTACACCGACAGTGCTCTGCTTCATCTGAAGGGAACAAGGAAGTTTACCAGGGGAAAGGAAAGGATACGACAAAGAGGCTGCACCACCACCACCACCACGACCACGGCAACAGCAGCACGACGAGATTCACCGATGAATTTATTCTTTCATTGATCTTCTTTTATATAACAAACAAATTCCATTAAAATCAGGTTGCACTGTTTAAATTTCATTTTCTGGCTTCTGCTTCTCCTTTTTCCCCTTTTCTCGTTCATATGGAATACTGCTTCCCTCTAATCTCATTCATTCATTCATTTCCCTTCGAAAGTACCAACATTGTCTTCCATTTTGATAATAAATGTAAATTTTTATTTATTTCTTTTGTTGTTTGGTTTGTAATATACAAAAAATGGGGGGTAGTGGTGTTTAATCATTTCCAGTGTGGGCTCTACTGGAGGAGAAGGAGGCAACAAAAAAGGAAGGAAGGGTAGAAAGACAAGATTGGGGGTAGAAACGAATTGTCGCAAGTTAGACTTCAGTGGATGATGGCGAATTGATCAACAACAAAGAAAAAGGGTGGGATGAGGGAGAAGTGTGTTGGGGTGAAAGAAAAAGGTAAAAGAGGAGGAGGAGGAGGAGAAGGATGATGAAGAGGAAGAGGAACTGTACAAAAGGTATAAAAAAGAGAGAGAGCCTCTAAAGCTTGGAGACAAAATGAAAGAACATCTGAAGGTGGAGAGATATTGAATAGTGAAATACACTTGTCCCAGTAACATAGAAATAGGCTACTGGGTGATCATCCAATTGACTACGGGGAGAGAGAGAGAGAGAGACTTGGAATGATGGATGATCGGCGGTGTATCGAACGAGTGGCTAAGCAAATATATTGGTGAATCGGTCTTCTCAGGTAGCAGACTTGCGCACTCTCTCCTGTGTTTAGTTTCTCCAGTGTTGGTGGTAACACAGCAATTATATAACTTTTTGTCATTCTGACTGACTGCTCAACTGCCGATAAAGTCTCTGAAGAGTGTAGAAGAAAACAGCAACAACAACAAAAACGTCGAAGTATAATAATCCTCTAGAAATCCTCAAAATAAATTGATTGAATAGATTGGTAGTATAGGGTGCTTAATAAATTAGTTGGTTGGTGCCTATGCTGCTGCTGCTGCGGTTGAAAAGCGGGGGCGACCACTGTTGGACTTTTTGCAGAAGCGGAGGAGAAAAGAGAAAGAGAGAAGAGCGGAAGGTTTGAGGGACGGGCGAGGGTAGGGAAGTGAAGTGAAGTAATGCTTAGGTGTAGGCGACCAGAGCGGGTCCCTGCTTGGCGTGAGAGTTACCGTTGGCGGGCAGAATGGACGCGTGATTGCCGTTGGAGGAGGCCTTGAGGAGGCTGGCATTCTCACTGCTCGTCTCATCGGTGATGCTCGAGGAGTTTTCCGTGCTCAGCAGGCTGCGCAGTTTCACCGGCGATGAGCTGTCTCCGGCGCTGCTGACGGTGGTCGCCGTGGTGGCCGCTGATGCCGTGGACACTCCGTTTCCGTTTGGTAGCAGGTGCAGTTTCTCACCTCGTTCTCCGCAACCGAAGCCATTGCTCAGGCCGTTGGAGAGGTTGTCCGCCGGCATGAAGGCACCTCGATGGGAGGAGGAGGCGGCAGAGGCGGCGGCTGAGGATCGCTGCAGGCGGATGATGTTGAACATCAGCACGGCGGCGACGATTGGTGGTATGCCCGCAAGGAAGAAGGCCAGCGTGTAGTTGCCGTACAGACCGTAAGCGTAGGCTGAAGTGGAGATAGGAAGAGAGAGAGAGAGAGAGGAAAGATTGGGTTATCATCATTATCACTGGACACTATCAAGTGGCAGTAAAAAGTCCTCAAAAGCTTATTGAGCTCTACTTACCGGCAATGGGTGGGCCGGTGGTGAGTGGCAGCGAGCAGAAGCACAGCAACAAACCTATCGCCTGATTGCCGTACTCCTGACCGACCAGGTCAAAGGCAATCGGCCCCAGAAGGGAGATGAAGCAGCCGTCGAAGAAGCCCAGTCCGCAGCAGACCAACAGCAGCGAGAAGTCGGTGATGACGGTGAGGGACATGGTGAGGACGCCGATGGAGACGAAGGACAGCTGCTGGAGGGCGATGCGGTTGATCTTGCCAAAGTCAGCCAGCGGTCCGGAGCAGAGGCGGCCAATGAGGGAGAAGATGCTGATGAACATGACCAACACCTCACCGGGGTACTGCGAGTTGATGTCCTGTGCGTGCTTCACCAGGTGACAAAAGGGCACAAAGTAGCCGAAGAGGCCGGTGGGAATGGAGATCAGCCAGCAGAGGTACAGTTTGTTCTTCCACAGTGCCTCAAACTGAAAGATGGACGCCAGACTGCTGCGAGAGCCGTGATGGGGATGCTGATGTTGCTGCTGACCGGCAGCCTCTGCACTCTTTCTTCTCGCCACTGAAGAGCCTGTAGGTCGGGGGAGTTTCTCCTTGAAGGTAAGCGAGCAGAGAATGAGCACGCCCATCAGCCCGGTCAGGTACTTGAAGGTGTTCTGGACGCCGTGGGCGTTGATCAGCCTCCGCAGGACGATGGGCATGACGATGGAGAAGACGGAGCTGCCCGCCGTCACCAGGCTGTTCACCAGGCCGATCTTTGCGGTGAAGTAGTGGCCGAGGATGGCCAGCGAGGGCGCGTAGACGAGCGAGGCGCCGATGCCCAGCACCAGGCCGTAGGTAATGTACATGTAGACAATGTGCACCGAAACGGAGCTGGCGTACATGCCGATGGTGGCGAGGATGCCGCCCACGAAGCACACCTGCCGAATGCCATAGCGGTCGCTGAGTACCGAGGCGAAGATGCTGCAGAAGAAGATGAGGCCAATGTTCAGTGAGCCGACTCCAGCTGAGCAGGAGAAAAAAGGAGAGGAGGGGTGAATAATTTAGTTAGATGGTGATGATGATTAAGAAAGAAGGATGAATGAGTTAGGGTAGTGAGTCGAAGAAGAAGGAGAAACAAGCGCAAATAGCATTTGTACACCGCTGCACTGAACTGAATTGAACAGGGGGCACTGTGCACTGCACTGTACAACAACTGAAACACTATTTATAGAATTACTGATCACCTTAGTAGTTAGCAGCCAGTGAACAAGAACATGCAGTCGATGCCATCTGAACGCAATCAGATAGGAGATAGATCACACATGGCAGCATTTGTACCAAGTGTTGTTCTCTAGAAGCTAACAGGCAGGCAGTTTTTTGCATTGGAGAAAGTACGCCTGATGTGAATGCATTGATGTTTCAGTGAATACCACCAGCAGCAGCACCACCTCGCATTCCGCAAACTACGATGCATGAACTTTCAATGGGGTGACTGCCTGGTGAGCATGGCCAACGGTGAATGTGCCGTGCCAAAAACAACAACAACAACAGTTAGTTATCAACACACACACACACCGTTACTACAGCATAGCTTTAAATTCAAGGTCTTCACAGCGTGCAAAGAGGCGAAAAATGCACCCACAGCTGTAAACATCAACGCTGCCTGTTTATTATGGTAAGCCTCAGGTGTGTAATCTTTTTCTCTGTGTGTGCTTAGCATATAAAGAGAGGTAATAGTTGTAATTGAGTGTAATTAAGTACCAGCTTAAGCTTTGTACGCCAAAGTTTGGTGGTGAGCTGAGCTGTGTGATTTAATGCTGAACAGATTGACAGGCAGGCTGACAAGGCGCCAAAACCGGCGAGGACCAAAAGTTACAGCTTTTTGATTGATTAAACAAACGTGAAAAAAGTGAATCAGAAAGAGAGAGAACAGCTGAAGCAATGTACATCGCCTAATGACAATCTTAATGACTTTCTTCACTTGAAAGTACTAGTGTGTGTGTAGTGGCGACTAGTCACTAGCTTGATTGCTGCTGCTGATTACGACTCAAAAGTGCGAGCACTTTCTTATCTTGCATCAAAACGAGTGTCACCCGCCGGGTGATAACAAACTTTTGTCGACTGTTTCATGCCATTTTTGTGTGCCTAAAATGGCACTTTGTGAAAGTGAATGTGCGCGCGCCTGTGTGGCGGCGGTCAAAGCGAGTGACACTTGAATCGGTTCCAAATCGTAGTTTTAGTGTGGATGCCTAAAATAACCTGATGCACTCGAATCAGACAGTGCTCAACTTTGACACTTTTCAATGTCAGTCAGGACAATTTGAACTTGGAGACAGCAGTCAGCAGGTCAGACAGATCGTCGCCCAAAGAGCACCACCACCGCAACCACCAGTTACTAACCAGATTGTTTGCACAGTTTAATGACATTTCAGCCACTGTCACTTCGTTGATGCTGGTGGTGGGGATGGTGGTGGTGAAAAAGCAAACAAACTTATCAACGACAGTGCACACGAGTGTACGACGCAGCTTGCCGGAGAAGCCAAGTGGTACATTAATTGATGCACCGAACAACAGCAGCCCAACATAGGAAGAACCAATTAGACAGTGAGCATCTGCCTGTCGGCGGCAACAGCAGCTATGGCAACAACCATCTGGTACAAACTTATTAAAAAAGAAGAAGTGCTCTTGTCTCCGTGCACCGTTCAGATGTTTGCCAAGAGAGAGTGAAAATTCTAACTGAATGGCCAACAACAACAGCATCGTATGTAAACACGATCAATTGCGCACTTGAGTGTGCTTGGTGCTTGGCAAATGATAAACACTCACAGCGGGCAATAGTACATTGGCAAATTAAAAAATAAAAAATAAGTTGAAGAAATATCATGATAAAATGATTTAGAAAAACGACTCTCTAATGCTGGCTGAACGCGTGCAAACGGTTCAATCAAAAGAAGTGTATAGCGAAGAAGAAGTTCAAAGTGGCAGTTAATTGACACCAGTGACAAATTGCAGTGTGATCAAGGGAGCAGATTTCTGCAGCTAAACTGCTGTTCAGATGGCGTTTACTGATAAAATTTCCAAAATGAGTGGGCTCTCTCTCCTTTTCTACAGAACTGAATGGTGAAAAGTGTGTTACGATCCTGCAAGTGATGGATGTGATGGCAGGATGATGAATTCCGGGAAACAGCGGCGAGCACACGTTAGTGTGTTAGTTGTGCGCTCACACTGATGCCCACTTATCAGAATTAGAAGCAGCCAAAGTGCTAGGCTGTAAAAAGTGCAGAAAGCACACAGCAGTTTGAAAAGTAGGAACTGAAAATGCAAACATTGCACTCATTCAATAGTTGTTCACTAACGGAATGCTAGCACTGAACTTTGACAAAACGATGAATCACAAAGAATGAAGCTCTGCAAGTGCAAACAACACAGTTTCGTTAGCTGTGTGCACACAAAAAACTGCCAAGTTTCCAATGCAAAAAAAACTGATCTTTAGACTAAAGCGACACTAGAGCACTGCAGCTTGGTCAACGAACGATACGAACACTGCAGAAGGTAGTAACACGCACTGCTTTTTCCCTTACTACAACTACTGTACGACGGTACAAGAGAAATGGTTGCCATGTACACATGTAGTGATGCTCAATTAGTGCCAGCTAATAGCACTTCTGATTTCTCTCTTTCCCTGTGTGCCCGTCTGTGTCATCAAGAAGTTTTGAGTGGGACTTTGCTCTCTGAAATTTTCTATTCACCGAGCCCGGCAATAATTGGCGGTGTACCTTGACACTGCCGACATTCCTCAATGGCTTGCCTTCACACAGTTTCCATCGATTATTTCACAGCATGAAAAGGGAAGAATGTAACATAGACAGATCTCCCGTTTAGATGTGATTGGACGCAGTGGCAGTTATCAGCAAAAATAAAAAAATGCATAATAGTACCGCTTTGATGATGCGCGGGTGGAGATGGTTGCAATTTTGCATTTCCACCACCACCACCACCACCACTGCAACTGTTAATAAATTGACACTACTGTTCTTCCTCATCAGCACTTTACTTGTTGCACTTGTTCACAGAGAAAGGTGTAGCAGTCTAGTCTAGTCTAATCTAAGTTGGGGGTTTACTTAAACAAAAAGCACTCTAAACTACATCGGGCATCTGAGCTACTTAAACTGAAATTCTTAGAAATCGTCAAGGACTAAGGTCAAAGTCTACCGCAGGGTTTTTTGAAGGGGAAGGTTAAGGTGACTAATAAAAAGCAAAAAAAGCTTTCTACTTACCAATGAGAGGTTGGAGCAGGGCAGAATCAACACCACCCGAGCTGGCCGTTTGGTTCTCCGCCTGGACGCTGTCCGCCGGCGTGGGCATCATCATCATCGACTGGTCATCGGAGCCGGTTAGAGAGAGCAGACTGGTGTCCGACTTGAAGAGCTCAATCAGGTACACGTAGAAGACGCCAAAGTTGTTCACCACGCCAAAGACGACGCCGTTGATGGTGGCAGAGGAGATCACCACCAAGACCATGTGCAGCTTCTGCAGCCAGGTCAGAGGGCGGTTGTCGCCTCCTGGTCCCTGGCACTCGATGTCCTCGGTGGTCGTTCCGTAGGGTGGTTTCTCTGGGTTGTCCTGAAGGTGGTAGCTACCGGTGGTGGTGGTCATCGACATTGAGTGACCGTTGCCATTGCCTACCGGTGAGTAGCTGCCATTGGAAAGGTGGCCATTGTTGCCGTTGTTTTTGCAACTGTCCTTCTTTTCCTCCTCCTCTCTGTTCATGTTAGCGGCAGCACTGCTTCCCCGATTGCAATCATAAACTGCTGTCGTGTCAGACGCTCCAAACTGTTGGTTGGTCATGTTGATGCTGGTAGTGTTGGTGTTTTCTTTTTGGAAAATTATTTAGCTGAAATGAGCGTGTGTGGAAAGAATGTGAAAAAAAGAGACGGTGAGAAAGAGAAACCGTTAAGAATGGAAGTGTGCAGCAAACACCAGAGTCAAAGAGCGTGGGCACTTTCTCTCTTTCACTCTCTCAGCACCGGACAGACGACAAACGAACAGCAATGACTCGCCACACCACTAGCAACTCGAAACAGATCGGCTCGGAGTGTGGAAAGTGTGCCATTTAAATAGCCGAGCGCCAGCAACAGCCACAACCACCACCAGCAGACCAGCACACACACAAGCCAACTTACACATCGATCATGATAAAAAACAAGAGCATCGAAGACTGCTACAGCAGCAACGGAGGTGGTGGTAGAAGACGAAGACGACGAAGGAGGCAGTGACACATCACCGAACGATCTTTGCCGCTCGCACCAATCTCAGGGAGAGAGTGCTCTCTTCAGAGAGTCAGAGTGGGAGAAACTCTGTGCTCTTTGCAGGAAGACTGAAGTGCTCATTAAAGTGGCAGACAGCCTGTCTACCACCCTCACCCTCAGTGTACCTCTTTCAGTAGCTCTCAGTACGTAGTTTTTTCAGCACCCTAACGAACAGCACTCTGCTGATCTTTGCTGTTAGTGCCCTTAGTGACACCGCAACCCCAACAAACACACACGCACACACACTCACTTAGTTCTCAGAAGAACAGTCGGTGCTTTGTGCTTTCTTACCAGCTCAGCAGTCTGAGTGTTTGTGCGAGTCTCTCGGAGATTGGCCACCAACATCGTCAGCATCAGCAACACCACCGAGATTGGACAAGCTTGGCCACTTTGGCAAACACACTTCTTCTAATCACCACGGGAAACGGCGACCAGGGAAGGAGGAACAAAAGTGGAAGAGACTTCATCTCTCGAGAGCAGCAGCTTCGTTTATTTCTTCTTCTTCTTTTTTTCATCGTTCAGCTGGTTTCCACTATCGACAGTATGCGAGCAGGCGAGAGTGAGTGAGTGAGTGGTAGCAAATGGAGAGTGACAGAAGAACGGCACGTTTCTAGCGTTGAAGCGTGCAGTCTGTATTGTTGTTGCTAACCAGCGTTAGCCAGCCACAGCAACAGGGCAAATGAGACAGCATGGCAACAGTGTCAAGGATAGAATCGAAGGCAAGGGAAGAGAGCGAGAGTGGCCAGTCATTCAGGGTGCTTCACTCTTTCTTTCTTTCTCTTTCTCCTTCTACTTGAGCTTGTAAAACTAGTGAGCTGTTTACATCTCTGCCGAATCAGCCTCCAGGCAGCTCTGATGATCACCATCAACACCGGCCCTAAACTGATTAGATTAGATGCACTCTAGTGGGAAGGAGTGCTCCTCATTCTGGTCACTCTCTTAGCAGACTTCCCTCTTTTTTTCTATTTTTTTCGTCTGCAAGTCGAGTTGGTCAATCAATTACTCTCGGTGCAGCAAAACAACGTTGCTAATTTAGTGTCGGTGCTCCTGCTGCTGCTGTTGTCTACTACCTAAAGACTGACCAGTGCTAATAGTATAGACCAGTCTATACGTCTTCAGGATAACAAAAATGACAAGCACAGATGTACATGAAGGCAATCACGGCAACAGATTCACGCAAAGAAGGAAGAAAGCCACTTATTCAGTAGTGCTGCTGCTGTTGTTTCTGCGACGTACGCTAGTGCACTAAAGACGAAGAGGAATCGAAACGAAAAAGCAAAATAATATATTTTCTTATCCGTTATATGAATTATGCAACAAGCACCATCGGTGTGTGTGTGCTTGACAGAAAGTGACATCCCTCACCTGCGAGAAACTGTGTAGCAGACAATCTTCACTAGCCAACAGATTCACACAGCTTTTCTAATCGATAACGTTCACGTGGCCCTAAACGTGCTTACCCTAACTCGCTCAGAAGAAGTTACAGTCAGTAATGAATCAAGGACACAAGCACACACACACACCTGTGAAAGTGCAAGAGTTGACAAGTGTTTTCAAAGTGTGTGATGTGCTTGATGAAAAGCAGAAACAGAAAGAATGAAAGATGAGAAAAGCCGATGACTGATGATTATGGTGGTGGTGGTGGTAGTGATGCACTGGAGGGTAAATGTACTCTAAAGCTTAGTGATGGCCACTAAAAAGATGATCAACATGCAGACACAAATTGTGTTTGTGGTCGTCCGGTATGGTCTGATCTTTAAAAGCTGTCCACTGGTCAGTCAGTCAGTCAGACAATCTTGGCAAATGATCACCGGGAAGTGATTTTTGGTGGTGCACAGATGACCTTGCGCAACAAAATGAGTGCTGCCACTGTTGCTGATAATGGTCGTGTGCCAGTGGCAGCTGGAAACCAACAACCTCCACAGTTAGATGCAATGTGTGTGCACAAGTCAAACTTGATCAGATTGTCGAGTGATCTCAGAATGACGCAAGTTATTATAAGCTGCAAGTGCTGCAAGTAGCTGCTGCTGCTGATTGCGTCTTATCTTGACCACGTTCGGTTCTCCGAATTTGATAAGAAGTAAGAGATGTTTTATGGATGAATTGTGAATGTGTGTGCATGTGCATGTGCATGAGCTTTTAGCTCAAGTCGTCTGCCGTTACTGAAGGCGATAATGGTAATACGATTTAATAAACGATTTCTAAAGTTAACTTCTTCAAGGTACTAGAAGTGTACTGAGAGGAAGACAAACCCTGATGTCGTCTGTGTTGTCAAATGAAGTGAACCGAGGAGAGAGACCAAAACTGACACTGCACTTACTGGCACCTAGTCACCACCATCATCACTGGGAAGGTCTGTATATCAACTGAATCTAGTCTTGTAGCTATTTTTAAGTCGCTGTTCGACGATGCGCGAGCAGTTGTCAGTCAGAGAAGTGCCGTTCTTCTGTGTGTGCAATTCAAGACAGTGTCAGTGTACAAAGGCAGCGTGCGTGCACCACCACAATTATCATCGGCGTCGTCAGCTGCAGCATCAGTGGCAGCTTAACTTGTCGATTACCACTGTGTGATCACTGCTGAATACGCCCCCATCTCTCGCACACGCACACAGCCTCTTGGCACTCTCATCTTGCAATGACTTTGCCAAAGATGACACTCTACTTCTTCTTCTTCTTCCTTAGCACTTGACCTTCTTTTGGCAGCAGTAGTGGTAGTGCACAAGATCATCATCATCTACCAGAGTCAAGTATAGTCATCGTTTGATTTTGGCAGGAAAAGTGACAATTCTCATAAAGAGAAAAGAAAAATTAAAATTGTGAAAAATGGCAACGCACGGTAACGGTACTCAGCTATGATGTACAGCTATGTACCAGTACTGCAACGGTAAATGGGCAATAAATGTAGACAACTTGACAATTTTTAAACGGCTCTTTTAGTGAGAGTGAACACCGCAATACCAGTACACCGCACACTAATCATCATCAATACTATTATCATCAAAAAAGTAGTGAAAAATCACGTTTCATTAAATACGAGGAACTTACTTTGATAGAACAAGCAGATACAAATGATAATAATTCAGTGTGTGTCTGTGTGCAGGAAAGAAATTAAATGTGAAAACATGTGATGCACTGTAGTGCACAGTACACAATGAAGACACAAAATAGGTGCGAAGATGAAAACGAAAACGAATGACAGGCGAATGAGTGTGCCAGGAATTGGAAAAGCACGAGATGGAGGAAGCTAAAACGAGAAAGAGGTAGTAGGGAAGCACGTGAAGACTAAAGGCACCACTGAAACGGTTCGAAGAAGCAAAGGTTCACAGATTGAAAAGCAGTCTGTTCTCACAAGAAAAGCACCAAGTCACATAAGCACTCTAGAAACTAGAAAAAAGTAACCGAATGATTTACGCTGATCACTAAGAAAGAGAGTTCCTTTTGTGGGGTTCACTAGAAGTTTTTCCTGCCAATGTGAGAGAGAGTTCGGCAGGAGCTTTACTGTTGTTCACTGCAGTTGCTGCTGTCAGAGCACACGTAAATTATATTCGCGTTCAGTGTCAGCCATCAGCTTGCACCAGGTTTTTATATACCGCTGAGGATACTGCTACTGCTGCTGCTGCTGCCGCCAGGGATGGACGACTGCCGAGAATGTGCAAATGTGCGGTGATGCACTGAACACTAATCGAAGCTGATGCAGCAGCAACATCACCAACAGCCTCAATGATCACCGCTATTGGCAGCGCTGGTGGTGGTGGTTGCGATGGCCTCTCCACAATTTCAGTGCTTTCTGAGTACTTTTGACTCCAACGGCAGGAGTCGATTATTGAGCGAGAGAGCAAAGGAGGAACTGCAGCCAGCAGGGAGGAACTGACTGACTGACTCTGCCTGACTGAAATGCTCCCTAAGCTGCCAAGCTGCTGCTGGACACAAAGCCTGGCACAAGTTAACAAAAGCAGCACTCTACTTCACACTACATTTAGGTCGAAAAACGATAGTCAATAGTGGCAGTAGTAGGTGGTAGCTGTAGCTGTAGTGTGATGACGCAGGGAACAACGATGGCCAGTGGAAAGAAGAGATTTGGTTCCAGGGTCGAGGTACATCGACCAGTGCACAGCGGGAGAGGAAAGAACAGATAATGAGTAGACCCGCAGACTGAGACCACTGTGTGCTGGTCTGGTGTGAGAGGTGGACATCACACAGCAGGCTGCCCCTAGGCAGAGCTTAACCAAAGTGCCTAAACTGAGTGCACAGTTTTAGTGTCAGATTCAGTGGTCGAAAAACAGAGCTTTCATGCCAGTACTCGTTAGGAGATGCCACATTGAAAAAAGAAAAAGAAGATAGCGGAAAATTAGTGAAGTAAGTGATATAATTACATGGTTGATTAGAGATAGATTAGTTGTAGAGAAGACGAGACGAGACGACGACAGTTTCTGTCTAGCAGTGCTCAAAGAACAGCCGTCTGCTGCCTAATTAGCACTGAAGAGAGGCAGCACGCGTCCAGTGAAATTCAGAGACGCAGAGACGATGTACATTCAATGGTTGTACAATGTACAGTGCTATGTGATTTCTAGTGAAGTCAATGATTTGCTGATCAGCCTCCTTTTGTCTGGTGGGCAATAACTAGACACTACGCCCAGCTCATGACACCAGATGATAAAGAGGAAAAAGGGGAGAGAGGGTGACAGGAGTGACTTTGAGCAAGACACTTTTCGGACAGTTTAGTGCAAGGTATCATCGACGCAGCTGCAATGTCTCAAATTCAGAGAGCAGCAAAAAAATGTAAATTTAGAAAGGCGGCACTTTCAATTCGAGACGCTCTATCAGCACTTCAAGGCAGCAATTCAATACGTACAGGCTGACAAGTTGGGAAGATGAGATTGCGGCTGGCTGCTTTGCCGATGGGTAACAAAAGTGGTGATGAAAACAAGTTAAAAGTGTCGTCAGACAAAAATGAAAAAGATTGGTAGTAAAGGAGATGAACCACAAAAAAGTGGCGCACACATGCCAGCACTAAGTTCATTCACTGCTGATTGGGCAAATTAGCTAATTGATCGGATGAGGAGCAGGTTGTGAGCACAGCACTGCTGCCAGCCAGCGGTGACACTCCTCGGTGACTGTCACTTCATTCTGAGGTGGGGACTGCCTGGTGACCGGAGACAAACACGAGGAGGCAATGACATTGAAAAAGGCATGAATGCCGGCGAAATGACTCAATGGACAACGACAGCAGCAGCAAGAGCATTGGAAGGGGAAATGCAAGTCAACTGCGACGATTCAATGAATGAACTAGTGGCATGACAACAAGAACAACAGTCAACACAGAAAATCGGAAGTGACAACACTATGAGGATGAGACAGGAAACAACAGACACTGATGTGTTTGCAATTGACTTACTCAGAGTTGCTTTGATGCCTTTGGTAGTGATGCGCTGGCACCAACTGCAAAGCAAAAGGAAGAGCAACGGTGGAGCCGGTAACTTGCCGATGACTTTGATGAAGGCAGGCCACATGCGACCCAATGTGCGTCTGTCTGACACACACACACACGGGGCACCCTCCAACACCAGCGCCCACAGTTACAGACAGGCAGACAAACCGACCGGCGCTCTGTGGATGAGCAGAAAAGAGAAAGAAAGAGAAGCGGTGTCGCAACTGAGAATGCTCGTTGCTAACCGCTTTTGGGCGCGCAGAGAATGCACACTTTCGAAAGCAGCTGTACAAGAACTGCAGTAAAGACTGACAGAGACCAAGAACAGACAACTACCGTAAACGGTGAACAGAAGAGAAGGACGATGTGCTAACAACTAAATGAAGCTGAAAATTGCTAATTTTTTTGCTGAAACTTATCTCAACTCACATTTATAAAAATCATATAAAAACGAAAGTATTTTGAGTTCGATACACCGGATACTTACTGGATTAGTGAAGGGTGATGTTTTTCAAGTGGCTTTCTTTTTCAGTAGCCTGGCAGATTAACTCTTAATAAAAATGCACTAGATGAGCACTAGTGAGCAAATGGTGCACGCTGATGTTAGCAGGCGTTTCAACAGGGTACTTGATTGGTAGTTGAAAATTGAGACGAAAACGAAAAGCATGGCCGAGTACAGTGGAGAAGCTGTCTGGGAGCACGTGGGGGACATGAGATTAGTTAATGTGAATTAATCGAATCTACTACAGCTCAACATTGAGTGTAACATTGAGGACGATTAGGAAGTAGTACGACAAACTCACTACAGAGAGTACTACAACGCAAACTCACTTTGAAGTCAGTTTGCGATTGAAGATCATCATCGTCGCCGCCGCTGCCGCCGTCGTTGACACTATCAACAAAAAGCTGCGTACTCACTCTGTGTGCTCTAGCACAACAAATACATGTTTGGTAATGAGGAAGTTAACTGGCTACAAATTGTTGATTGAGACGGCGAAAGGACAGTGCGACGAGTGCTGATGATTCTTCATTAGGAGATGATGTCGATGTTGACGACAACTCTTGCCGGCTTCTGCTATTTATCGGCAAATAAAGTACTATCACAATTAGTCAATTGTCAATGTTGAAACGATGATAGCTGAGTCTGAGTCTTTTCGGGTTGATTCAGTGATGATGGATAGAGACTACTGGCCCTCCGAAGTACCCAGACCAACCGTACCGACCGTACATTCACCGTACACTACACGCACACACGGCACTACACCCTTCGCAGGCGAAGCAAAAACAAAAATGGTCTGGCAACAAAGTGTATGAGTGCTTACTCTGGCTCAAAAGTGAAGACTTGTATGTGCTTGACTGTGTGCTGCAAGTAGAGAAAGAGAGAAAGAGAGAATCCGCTGAATTTCACCCACACACACACTTGCACACTTTGTCAGACAGACAGACTACATAGCAACTGTGTGGCGTAATCGTGGCGTATAGTGCCGTCGACGGAATCGGGTAGTCAGAGCTAGTGAACGGAAGAGAGAGAACATGCTGGCGCTTTTTGGGCAGAAGACTGACATTGCCATTGCCAGAAGAAGATACCTATATATAGATTGAGGAAATGAACGTGTGATGCAATGTAAGTCGACAATTGCCCAGCGGATTAATCAGCAGCAGAAGCGAGAGCAGAAGCAGAAGCGAGAGGGAGACAGTTCAGACTGGATTGCAGAGAGTAGGTGAAAGATCCAAGGTCAAAGGGAAAGAGAAGGGGGAAAAGTGGAAAGTGAAAGGACTCAGCGAAACAAAGTTGGCAAAGTTGATTATAGTCAAGTGGATACGCATTATGGGATTGGTAATTAGTAAAAAGAAAAGTTCAGTCGTAGTTTCGGACAGTTTCAGGTTCACAATCGCACTTTCTACTGTGACCTTTTTCTGTTTTTTCCGTAAACTGACCAAGCATTTTCTGCGACGCCATAACATTTACATTCAAACAACAGCATGTGTCGTTGACAACGTGGCCTAAATCACAGTTTGAAAATTCATGTCAAATGTGTTCGTGGTACATCATAGAAAAAATTAATTTGTCAAAAAAAATATAAAAGAATTTTTGGAAATCTAGTGCTTTCATTACTAAATCTGAAATTCAGATCAAAAATCAGTTTTTTGCTTGTGATCGCCGTTGACACCTCGTGGCACAAATATCAACCATCTTTTTAATAAAAAATTTGATACAATTTGGAAACGAACGATAATAACCGATTAAAATAGCAACAAATGATATGTATGATGAAGTTTAACAGAATTAGTATGTGTAATACAAGCGTTGTGGTAAGTTAACTTTAGGTGAAAAAATGGACAATTGTGCGCAGTGCACTGCACACAGACTGCTATCTTGTTGAAGGCGGAAAACCGTTGGAAAAGCATGGAAGATCATTGCTGGGCAGAGCAAAATCACTGAACATGACCAGTCTAAACAGCGGTAAAGTTCATTGTGCTCGCGTATAAAAAGTGGAAGATCATTGAATGAAAACAAAGTAAATAAATAAATAAAAATAGCACCTGACACAGCATTTGCACCAAAAGATTTTTTTCAGGTGCATCACAACTTGACACTTCCTTCTCTCACTGAGGGCATGTGAAGGAAAGAAGTAAAAGTGATAAAAAGACACTAAATGTGGTTTGTCGAAAGTTCGCCACCAAGTTCATGGCTCTCCGACTTTTCCGGAAGACTGCTGTTACTGTTATCGTTAACGTTCAGCTGCACCATCTCACTGGAGTTTGGGCGTGAGGAAGAGGATGAGGAAGATAGCTGAAGAAGTGGCATCAACAGCGACTGGTCGACTACTTTCTTCCTCGCCTTCCGCCTAACCTGTTCACCGTTATTAGCCAATCCAAGCTCTCCATTGTTGGTGATCTCTTCAGAGTTCACCTCTTCCTGCTTTCTGCTCAAATAAGAGACCAGGTGACTGACAAGCAGTGAGACAGTGACGCCGAGCAGCCAAGACAGTCCTGCGTACCACAGGTACGACAGATTAAAGAAAATACTGCTTGAGGGGGTGAACTCTCGGTGGGTGGGCTTGAAGTAGGGAATCAGCGGAGAATCAGTGGTAGTGCCATTGACCCTGCACAGCTCATCAGAGAGCTGCAGCGGTGGGTGGCGCCTGCCATAGAGAAGGCCTCCAAAGCCGAGCCACATGCCAAAGAGAAGGCTCACCAGGAAGCCGGTCATTGCCCCAGTTGAGTTGGTGCTTCGGAATGCAACGCCCACTGTGAAGAGCATCAACAGTGGACCGCCGACGACGCCAAAAAGCGTCAAACTAGCTTGCAGCAGGCCGTCCATCTTGTCCACAACGTAGGTCAGGGCGATGCACAGGCAGCCGTAGCCAAAGGCGAGCACCTTTGTGATGATAATCTCGTTTCTCTTGAACCCATTTGACTTCTTCAGCACCGGTTTCAGATAGTCTTCCAACGTCACGGCAGAGAGCGAGTTCACAAAGCTGCTCACTGTGGAGAGTGATCCGCTGAAAATGCCCGCGACAACTAGTCCTGGGACGCCCGGGTACTCTGACAGCTTTGAGACGGTGTAGTAGGGGAGAAGTTGGTCTGGCTTGGAGATGCGACCGCACTTTAGCGGGTCTTCGCGCCAAAAGTTTGCATAAATGACCAGACCACAGGAGGCCGTCAGGAAGGAGAGCAGCGAGGTGAGGATCCAGCTGATGAATAGGGCACTGGGGAGAGTAAATGTAACGAAAAGTTTAAATGTTGTACTGCACTTAAAAAACTCATCATCATTATCAAAATAATTACATTTGAGACTTCTTAAGCGTTTTCACCGTCATCAGTCGCTGTATCTGCGTCTGATTGACGCCGTACAGTGAAACGTAGATGAAAAGGCCGCCTAGAGTCAGCGACCAAACGGTGTGACGGGCAGTTGGGTCAAGGTCGAAGCTGAAAAATGAAAAAAAGTGTTTTAAAATTGAACCGTTTTCCCACATTGCTTACTTGTCAAACTCAACTCTTGAGCCATTCACCGCTCGCTCGTACACTTGTGCAACTCCTCCAACGTCGATCGTCCCCTAAAAAATAAAAAAATTACTTTTTGAATTAACTTTGACTTCTTGTCTCAACTTTACCTTAACAATGATGATCAACATGGCAGAGAACATGAGCACTGATTGGAAGACATCAGTCCAGAGGACGGCCTTCATGCCGCCAATGGTGCAGTAGACAGTGCAGGCTGCGCCCACGGAGATTATGGACGTCCATTTTGAGGTGCCCGTCACCGCAGAGAGGGCCAGTGCAGGTGCATATAGGACAATGGACATGTAGAAGATCATCTGAACTAGAAAGATAGAACTGGCCACAATGCGCACTGATCGGTTAAAGCGTAGCTCTAGATACTGAAAAGTACAAAATTGGGTTTTAAATTATCAGTTTTTTAAATACAAGCAATACCTGGTAAATACTGGTAAGCTTAAGGCCGTAGAAGACGGGAAGAAAAACATAGGCACAGATGGGCGTCCCAATGATGTAGGCGAGGTTGATGACGATAAACTGCGTCCCGTAAGTGTAGATCTCCGCACTGACCCCCAGCAAAGTAATGGCGGACATGAATGAGGCCATTAAGCTGAATGATACCGGGAGGATGCCCATCGACTTGTCTGCTAGAAGGTACTCCGCCGTCGTTCGCTGCCGCCCGCCGGTCATCTTGTAGTAGAGGCCGATGAGCACTAAAAAGAAAGACAAAAGTTAGAAAAGTTACACAAGATCACACAGCAAAACCAAGTAAAAATCACTTACTGGAAACGAGTAGCATGCCAATGCAAATGGCATAGTCGATGATCCCTAGTTGATAGGTAGTTGATGGCTGTGGAGTTGCTGCTGGAGATTCCATGATGCTGGCCGGTGTATGACTGGACTCTCCGATCTACTGTTTCTCTTCTTTTATTTGTTGAACCCTGAAATACTGGGAATGTTAAGTGGCATTTAACAGATTTGTACTTTTGTTGTCATTCACACGTCTACTACTAACGGAAATAATTCATGGTAGATTTCGTAAACAAACAGACCGACATCAGCTAATTAATTTGTAACGTCAAATTTTGCTGTACTCTAATGAGATCATTATCATTTTAACAATCGATTTTTCGCAGTGTTTAAAGTGTATCCTATGTGTCAATTGACAATTTGAGTCAACGTTCAGTATTCAAATATTGACTCATATGTTAGATAGTTACTTCTATCAGTAAAAATACCCCACTAGTATTTTACCCAAATATTATTCTAAAGTAAAAAACAGGTCACTTACCTTTTTTGAAATGAAAGACGAAAATTAGTTCCACCAAGTGGAGCGAATTGGCACTCAATTTAGAGGTATTTGTTGACACATGGCTGAGCATTTGAAAGAAGAGAGATTTGTAAAGTTCAAAGCTGCTTCTGCCGGCGTTGTTGTTGTTGTTGTTGTCGATCGCTACCGGCACCTGCTGATTGCAGATTGCTGATAGACGTGCAGCAGCGTGTTCTGCAATTCACGGTGGTTTGTAGAGCGTTGATGCCTGCACAATGCACTTCTCTAGTGCTCGAAGCTGCAATGGCACTAGTGCTGCTGCTGTCTTCCTCCCAGACAGTGTCAGTGATCATCATCGTCGTCAGCAGCATCACCATCGTCAACGTCTGGTCCTCTCCCACTCTTTTTCTCTTTTCACTCTACTCTTCACTTACATCATCATCACCATCATACTGCTGCTGATCGTTGTTTTTTATCGACTCAGAATCAACATTGTCGCCGACTGAACGTTGTTGCAGCAGTCGTCGCCGTCGTCGTCGTCGCCGCCGTTTTGTCGCCCCTTTTAGCCGCACATTCACGTGCTGTGACAAAGTGCCCCCAACCAATCTTCAGTACTGTGCACAGTTCTTTTCTGCTTCTTCTTCAGAGCTCACGCCACTTTTCACGCCACTTTGACAAATAGTAGACACCACAAAGTTTAGCTTCTCCAGACAGCTCGACACACATTTACCTTTGCAGAAGCGGCAGCAGCAGCAGCCAATGTTGTTGTCGTGCCTATGGCCTCCTTAGCCTCCGTTGCTCATTCCATTGCTTTTCGATCATGCGCGAGCACCAGAATGTCTGCTGCTTTTTCCCTCTTTCCCTTTTTCCCGCTTCCTCAATACCAGTAGTAGTAGTAGTCGCAGTGGTGGCTGCCCTTTCGTACAGTGCTCCTCTATCAGCGAGAGACTGCATCTAATGCAGCCTAATCACTGTGCACTAAGAAAAGTGAGAAGACCCCCACTTACAAGTGCACCATAGTTATTTGCATGCATTACCCTTGGCACAGCTACTGCTGCTGCTGTTGCGGTCAATATGTGGAAACTCGTAGTACTTGTCAGAGCTCTCACTTTCACAACTCACTCTCTACCGGTTTTGAAGCAATCTGTCTCTTGACCGTGTAATGATGATCGTGATGATTGTACCTTTGCAGAGGTCGAGTTCGATGTCCTTCGGTCGGATGATGATCTGGGGGCATTTCGGACGCTGACACTTTGCAAGGTTGAACAGTGAGGTCAACAAAGTTACTTGCCAAGGGTCATTGTAAAGGTTATGAGAAAAGGTTAAGTGTATATACTACTTCTAAAGAGCTGCGGTTCATGTTTGGATAAACTTGTTTGAAAATTTGATTAAATTCAAAAGCAACCACAATATGCAAACACTCAGACCACTTGAAGTTTAATTAAATAAAAAAATGCATAAGTAAAAGCATCAAGAGAAAGTTGAACTTTTGGTGAACTCACTAGTAAAAATAAAACAAAGTTAAAAGTTTTTAGTTACCGAAATATCAAATCAAGTTCTAAAGAGCACCATGAACTATATTTTTTGCTACTTGTCATTACCCTTTTTTCAGTCCTGATTACTTGGCTGGTGTAATGGCTGGGCAATGGTCAGTTTCAACGAGTGAAAGTGAGTTTGCTCTGGCTGGCCAGTCATTTGTGATTAATATACACGTCAACTCTATCTGCTCTAGCAAAGCACAACTGGCTCAACTTGGTTTCGGTGTACCTCAAGTACAGACACACTGGTTGCCACATTACGTGACAAGAGTGGTGATTCATTGAGACTAATTTTTCAATTAGCCAGCAATGCCATTAAAATTGCGTACGCTTCAGTTAACTTGACACTGTTTTAAAAACTGTACAGTAGCTGAAGTGTAATGAAGTAAAAGCTACTGCCGTACTTGTACTTCATAATTATAAACATTTTGTGTTTTTATTTCAGTGCAAAGAGTGCTTGGATCAACAGTGTAAATCAAAAAAGGAAAAAGGAAGAGAAAAACATTGGCGAAAAATAGTACATTGATGATGATGATGATGATGTTGATGATTGTAAATTGAAGTCTAAAGAAAGAACGTTGTGATAACAATAATTGTGTAAATTAAACTGTAAAGATGTGTATATATCGTCATATGAAAAAATGAGTCATGCAACATGAAAACGAACATTTGCAAATGGATTTTTTCAGCTCAGCGATCATGGCGCACTCTTGTAAACGATCAGCAAAATTGGTAGGAAGGAGAATAAAAGTGAGAGAAAGTGTTTGTGGCTGTGTGTGTGTGTACATGTATGTATTGGTTTAGAAATCTGTCAGTGGAAAGTATAATTTGTGCGTAGGTTTGAATCACTTGAAAGCACGGTGCACTTCAGCAGGACAGCAGGAAGATAGCAGCAAGGACTCTGGCTCATTTGACGGTAGATAATGCATGATTCCATTAGTCAAATTGTGAATCGATTTGTGGTTGCCTCTCAAATCTATTTTCAGGCGATGGTACTGCAGAGATCATTTCCAAGTACCACACCAGAGCAGAGTAAGTGTGAGTCAATTCCCCGGTCTATCAATTAGCGTATGTATATTGAAGGTGGCTGGCAGACAGACATACAAAAAGACAGCAGTGCTGGAACAGTAAAAGTGGAAAATGATTTATCATCTAGCCATTTCCACTGCTGCTCTTGCACTGCTGGTGGCACAGAATGCTCAGAATGCTGCTCAAGAGCGAGCGGCACTGCACTGGCGGCTTCACTAAAAGTAGGCCATTCACTTTGAATCGATCCTCTCTCAGTCAATTTTATTTTTTTGTCACTTGATACTTTAGGAGTAGCTCAAAATGACACTAAACTTTGACTTTGTAGCTGAAAAGGGAGAGCGAGCAAGCGAGTTCGCTGCGTTCGGTTGCGACAAACTTCTCGGAAAGCCAAAAAATATAATATTTCTTGGCACTTGTTCATCAGTACTGTCAGTATGTGTGAGTGGTTTGAGTGGGTATCGACTTTGACTGGTGAAGTGAGGTGAAATGAAGCAGAATGAAGGGAGAAAGGAAGGAAAAAGCTGTGCGTGTGTGTGTCTTTGTCAGAGACACCACTGTCACTACTGCCACTGATGAATGCTGATGTGGCCGTTGCGTGTGCTAATTATTGACCAGTCGTTTGCAGCCATAAAACAGAGGAAACCTAGAGCTGAAATTTGTGGTAATGACCTGGTCAGTTGGCGTGCTGCAGTGGTGGTAGTGGACAGTCTAGTGCTGCTGTTTTAGTGTAATTTGAGCGATCGGAACATTTTAAACGATTCCGTAATGGTGCTGTACGCCAGTCGACCGAGCGATGAAGAGCTCTGGCGAATTCGGGCGCTCAAGGTGCCGCTGCCGCTCACTGCCTGACGAGAGCTACCTTTTAGACGACCGGTACTGCTGCTCTTTCCGCCGACCTTGTTTCCGCCGCCGTCCTCCGACTCTGCCTCACTGTCATTTGGCTCGGTCAGTGCGGCCTCTTCCTCGTCTACTCTTTCCTCTCCTTCTTCATCCTCCGCCGAGCAGTCATTCAGTCGTCGGTATCGAGTAGCGTAGGCCAGGAAGCTCTCTGATCGGGATTTGCGTATGGCCTGAACTGTGCCCGCTCGACTGCGCTTTGGTTGTTGCTGCTGCTGTTTTATATGCTGATGATGGTGGTGTTTGCTGTTGCCTGCAAACGCTTTGGGACTGTTGGCTTCGGTGTGGTTGTTGTTGTTGTTGTTGCTGTTGTCATTGTTGTGTGGTGAATGAAAGTGGTTGTTTTGATTTGAAAAGATGCTTTGTGGATGTTGCAACTGCCGTCGCTGACGATGAGAGTGCTGAGATTGCAGCTCAGAACTGCTTTGTGTGCTGATTTGTTGTAGATTAGCTGTTGACGTTGTTGTGATCGCTCCTGATGATGATTTGCTGAACTCTAGCTGAAAGTGTTCGCCGTTCTCTTCGATGTTGTTCCACTGCGGTTGTTGTTGCTGCTGCAACCACCACCGGTCCTCCTCCTCTTCGTCTATCGGAAGGAGAAACGAATGTTGCTGTTGCTGGTGGTGGTGCTGGTAGTGCCCTTGCCAGCCGGCGCCCAGGTCCTCGACTTGGACGAGCGAGTACTGGCAGAGCGCTTGTTGCCCCCGCTGCTGCTGTTGTTCGTCGCCGATTGGCTGCTCGAGCAGACCGAGAGGAAGTTGGACGAAGTGCTGCTGTTCAGCATTGAGCAATGTTGTTGCGAGCTGCTGCTGCTGCTGCGAGGAGGGGGAGGATGCTGATGCTGCTGACTGAAGGGATAGTGGTGAGCAAAGTGGTTGCCGTTGGCTGCCAGGCCAGCGTCGATGCTGTAGATATCGGGACTGCTTCCTCTTTCTGTGAATGGGAAAAGCAGACCAAGAATGGGTGGGCATTAGGTGGGAGGGAGTGGCAGGTGGGTGAAGGGGAGTCGCTGGGAACGCCTGCAGCTGGTGCTCAAGGAAGGAGGAGGTAGAAGAAGAGGTGGTCGGAGTGGAGGGGTGTGGCTGGTGGCGATGCTGGCGGTAGTACTGCTGCTGCATCAACAGCAATTCAGCCGTGGTAATGTTTCCTGACCTCCAAACCTTCCATTGACACCTCTCACAGAGGCCGAATGAAGTGGTGATGGTAGTGATGGTGGAGCCACAAGATGAGCAATGAAAACCGCCCCCTTCTATGTACCCTTGCTGTGTCTGATTGGCAAAGTTGCTGTTGCTGCTGTTGCTGCTGCTGGCATCGTTGAAAAAATACTGTTGAAGTCGCCTGTTGTTATTGTTGCTGCTGCTTCCACTGACACCAGCTGAAGACTGGCTCCAAGAGGCATCAAAGAGTGGCTGAAAATGTTATCCGTTTTAAAGGTTAAATGAAGAGGAAAATGATTAGGTTACCAAATACAGTCAAAGAAGTTTCTCTCAAAGAAGCCAGTCAGTGTGGGTGTGTGCGTGGCAGATGATGTGGTGTGCAGAACAGTGCAGCAAGTGAATGTGAAATGATGCGGTGATTTTAAGCGGTGTGCCAGCAACAGCAACAGCAGTAACAACGACAGCGGGTTTAAAGAATAAAGTGCCAACAGCAAAAGGGGTACAAACAAAAGGAGGCTTTCAGCCCTTATTACTTACCTCGCCCATGTTATCAAGCAGTTCACCACCACCGCCACCACCACTGAAGACTTGCTCCTGCTCTTGATCAGCACTGCCTGCCAGCAAATCAAGTGCTGAGTGGTGATGTTGCAATGGCGGTGGTAGTCCAGCTCTAGTCCTTCTGAGGTACTGCAGCTCGTACAGTGCCCGCTGCGCCCTGAACACCTCCGTCAGTGGACTGGCGGGTGATCGAGTGGGCGTGCTGGGCGTACTGAAGGAGGCACTGGGCAGCTGGATCAGCCCTGCAGTGGACAGCTCCAGCAGTAGGGAGGAGGGTCGGCTAAGGGGGTTGCCACCATCACCAACACCATCACCACCACCACTACCACCGTTGATCATCACAGTTTTAAAACCAGTGCCACCTCCATCTTCTTCTCCCCTTTCAACTCCAACTGCAGAAATGTTTTGCAATCCTCCTTCTCCTGCTCTGGTTGAATGCTTACTGTTCAGGCGGACGTGTCCAGTGCTGAGGCCGCCCGTGGTGGTCTGCTTCAGGCGGATCACCTTGGCTCGGCAAATGACACAGCGTAGTGGCAGCATTCGCTGGGTGACCACCATCTGAATGGTTTTCACGAAACACTTCCGACAGACCACTCGGTGGCCACAAGGAAAGGTTTGCATGGTTGCCTGCAAAAAAATGGGCGTTTTGTTGTTAAAAAATGTCAAATAGGGTTTTTCCAAAACTTACCTTTGCGCTGATGCAAATGACGCACTGAGAAAAAACAAAAAGAAAAGAGAAAAGACGGAATGTAAGTATTTTAGCGGCTTTTTCAACGGAAACAATAAGGTTTGTTGTAAAAGCAAAGTCGCCTCTTACCTCTTCGTCGGGTGAAGTGGCAATCTCCGTTTCGTATTCTTCCTCCAACTTTACCAGCAGCTTTTCCTAATGAATAGACAAATAACAAAGAAGCCATTTAGTTAAGAGGGAAGAGATGTACATCATCATCATCTTAATATCAGAGTAGACAGTTGCTTGTTGTTGTTGCTGACGGAGTAAAAGCTCCTTCACCAGAATCTCTTATACAGCCCCACACACATATTATTAGTCCAGTAATGAAGCTTAACGCAATTTTGTGTGTGTGTACTTTTTGCCATGCGATTCTTGAGGCACTTAGACCAAGACTCTGGTCTTTAAATGGCAAAAAACACTGATTCTCTTTTTGAGCTTTCAGCTGCATATTTCTTTTCCCTTATTTATTTCATCCTCAAGCTGCTCGTTATTGTGCTATCTTCCTTAATTAGTGTGACCGCTTTTAGTGGTCTTTTTTCTTTTGAACAAAGGAATAAGACAGATGAGTCAGAGGCTTTGGGCAAAACCAATAGCAATCGTCTTTCCTAATAAGAACGAAAATAAGAATAAAAACACACAAAAATATGAGCAAATGGCTCTTATGCCTTTTTTCCATTCACTCGATATTCTCCCATAGAATATTTCAGCAAAAAACAGAATGAAGCACAGACTTCACATTATTACCCGTTGCAATTTGGGAAGTCTAATTGTAATGTGCTTTTTTAGTCGCTCGTCGTTTTCTTCCATTTTGGTAAGGCAACCTATTTTCTTCCTTTACTATCACCACCATTACCACTAATAAATAGCATGAATGGCAATTAATACTTTGGAAACGCCATTTTCTCCCGTTGTCTTCTTTATAAGAGTATCGACCGCCGATTACACACCGCAATGCAATGGCAGCCACAGAATGCGCTCTAATCAATTTAGTAATCAAAAGGGACGATACTGCCGATTACTGGTTGTTAGACGCGCCTGAACCAATAAAAACTGCTGCCGTTGCTGTTGCAGCTGCCTGTCTGGGTCATGCTTGATTTGCTGGCACTACTACTGCTGAAATCGATATGAATCGTAATTACTGATTATCTAGGGCTTGTTGCCGGGCTTAATTGCTGTCGCACTGCTGTCGTACCGACTGATCAGCAAATCTGCTCGAATTTCTGATGTCTCAATCACTGGAAGCATTCAGTAAAATAGCGGTGATATTTTAAGACAGCCATCAATCTGTTGGGCACGTATTTCTACAGGATGTGAGTTGCATCTTTTTCCTTGTTCACTTCCGTCTAAACTTTTGTTTTTTTGCTAAAACTATGCTGCTGACAGCAAAAAAATTTTATTTGGTAATTCTTTGGTGTTGTTTGTCAAAGCGGGACTAATTTGCTGTCAGCGCTCGTGCAATGTTTGCTGCCTCTCCCTTTCCGTGCAATCATTTAATTTGGTTGCCTTGTTCTGACAGAAAATTCTTTTTTTCCTTACCAGAATTTGGGAACATCAGCAATGAGTTGTTGACTACATGTCGACTACTATTCGACATTAGGCAATGATGGCATTCCAGCAGCAGCAACACCCAGTTTTAGCAATTTCAGCACTGAAACACGAGTACTTTTGGGCTCTTATTTGCACAATGAATTTGCTTTTTTGCAACGTCGTCATCCCACAATCAACGTAGTCGTTATTGTTGTTTGGCAAATGGTGCTCTGATCGGCGTTGGCCATTTAGGCATTACCATCATGGCGGCACTTTCCCTCAATTGGTGCACATTACTCCACTTTGGCCTGCTCGGTTCTTTTGTTTGAAGCAGCCACCAGTGATCAGCTGCTCTGAATAGCTTAGAGATAGCGGTGACGCAATGGTGTCACCCTCGCTGAACCAATAAAGTAGTTTGTGAGTGAGTGAGTCCAATTGTCTGTGCGCCACAACTGATCAATTTTGTTCAGTGTTTTTTGTTGTTCAGCTCTTTGCGGTTTTCTCATTAAGACTTCAAATAGCATTTTCATTTTATTTTTCTTCATTATCACCCGACAATAGCGGTTAAACGGAAAATGGCGTCTTGAAGGAAATGCTAATTTAATTTCTGCAAGTAAGTGGGTGAACTGAGTTTGCACAAGGACAGAGCAGTAGTTCACCAGCCAGCCAGCCTTACTTTCCATTTGTGCTTGCGTGCACTTTTCAATAAACAATTAATTTAAATATATTCAGTTGAACTGTGTCCGTTTGGAGTGCCTATTTTTCACTCTTTTATTATTATTTCATAAACCAGCCAGTCAGTCCATTAGGCTGTTTTCTGTTTGAAGGTTGCATTGCTTTCATCCTTCGTTTAAATCGAAATCAGCCTCCGCAGTGTACGGCCTCCCCCGCATTCAATCAGCTGCCTCAATCACTGTCTACTGCACCAGCAGTCTGCTTTCAGTCGGCCTATCAGCTAGCCCCTCAACTAGCCTCTTGTTAGCCTGCCTGGTAGTGATGCAGGCTGTTCAAGTGTGCAAGTCGGGCCTAAACACACTAGCAGCACCAGCAGTACAGAATAATCAGTGCAGCCAGTGAAAGAGTGCTGCATCGGTTGCTGGGCCATTCGATGCCACCACCGCCGCCGCTGTTGTGTGCACCAGCATTGTCTGCAGCATCAGCAGCAACCTCGAATTGGCGCCTTTCAAGTCCAATTGCTCACCCAATTGTGACGTCATAAGCGGACAATGTGTTTGTGTGTGTGTAATACGTACTACGTCGTCGTTGGCCTCCTTTCACCTCCTTCACGCCAAGAGCTCTTTCTTTTTCTTCTTCTCTTAAATCGACCGCGTGTGTGTGTGTCGACATCATCGTCGTCGAGTAGCGTGCTCACTCACACAACACAGCAGATGGCAGAGAAGAAAGGAATACTCGCCTCTGTGTGTTCTTTCTCTCACACTTCCCAATCTGGTATCGTCTGCAGCTGCATCGTCATCCAGTACTGCCTGCCTGGCTTACCCACACTTGTGTGCCGTTGTGACGTCAACGTGAACTCTCTCTCTCACTCACTTTTTCGTCTTGGGCGTCTTCGATGTGCACAGGCAGACATGGGCAGACTGGCATTCCATTCATGCAATGCCGGGCAGTCCACTCTCACTCACTCTCTTTCCCTCTTCCTCTCTTTCTCTTATTTTCCGGGCACAGCATTTGAACTAAATGGCGCCCAGATAAATGGGAGAGGCAGACATGTGTGTGTGTGTGTGTTTGTGTGTGCTGGGCAGTGTGAATGGCTGTACTTGATACAGTGACTCATAAGGAACGGAACTTCCTCGCTTCCGAACTGCTGCTGCTGCTGCTGCTTCTGCCTTGATTGGACTTTCTTTTTTATTTTTTTTCTTCAAAATTACAAAAGATAAATTAAATCGAAGGCTCTAATCGCATTTTAAACGGTTTCTCAGTCAGACTTAGAAACACAAACTCTGGTTTTTTGTTTTAATAAGAAACCAATTGAGCAGTTATAAAGTGATTTGGAGTTTGGCAAAAAGTAGTAACAAAACAAGACAGTTTTTCTTATGCTGAAAAATCAAATATAATTTGTTTTAAAAATGTCCTCTTTCTCAAAGCCTCAAATTCAATTTAATTTCACACTTTGAAAATTTGACAGTTTCATTTTAGTGTTTGTCACTTCCGATCAAACTAGTTGACAAAGCAAAAATATTGGAAAAATGTGTTGCTTGCATTGGCAGTCGGAGTTGTGTTATCTCCGAAAATATCTTTTGAGCAAAAAATGTGCAGTTCAACTGACAAAATTCTTTGCTCCTTTTTTACTCTCCTTCTTTGTGTGCTTTCCAATTTGTCATGTAAGAGAAAAGTTTGCCTGCTGTTGCAGTCTGCCATTCTTCTATGCACACACACCGAACCATTCTTCCTCTTGGGTTAATGATTGACTTAATCAAATTTAGGTTAAGGCTAGGCGCCCCTGTCTTATCGGGACTTTTTTCGCTGTCGTACGACCTGCACTTCACACCCTCAAGAAAAAGAAAAAGAAAAATGCCTATTCTTCTTCCTTCAAACTCCTTCAGCTATCCCTCTGCCACTAATTAAACTACTTTACTCCTTTCCTATGTGTCAGCATGTCTCTAGTGAATTTTACACCAGCCTTTTTTCTTTTATGTGTGTGTGTTTTTGAAATTAGCACACTATTATCCTGTTCACTATCTCACTCACTGACATTGGCACTAGCACTAACGCTCAGACTGTGACAGGCAGTAGTGCCGCTGCTGCACTTTCTTTCTTATCTCTTATCCAACAAATGCAAACATTTTAGTAGCTGCTAAAACTGTGCACCATTCAGCTGCACTACCATCCCCACTTTAGCCTCATTTTACTGCTGACTGGAGAATTTATCTTCAAGGGTCCACACACAACTGAGCACTGCTGTTGATTTTATTCAATTGAACCGAAATGAGCATAGCTAGGCTCATTTCGGTGATATATGACGGCAGTGTCAGAGATGGCAATCAAAGGCAGCAGCTCTCTGACATACAGCATTGCCTGTCATCGACATTAATCTCGTAGTAAATTACACAACAGCTCAATGAACGAGCAAAAGAAAATGAACTCTCAAAGTTTATATTAATTTTTCTGTTTATTCATAAGCAGTGCTTGCGTTCAAGTTTGTGCCGTTATTTGACGATTTGTTCCGCTTACTGGCTTACTGGCAACTTTCAAAGTGCTAAAAAGTTAGCTTCACTCGCCTAACTGCCGCTGTTTAATGCAATGTACTTTTTTTCCTACATAAATTCACACAGGCTAATTGCATTTCCCTGTTTGCATTCGGTGGGCCAACACAGGAGGGCCCTTTCAAAAACAGAAAAAACCCCCGTCCTAAAGCTGTTGTACATCCAAATCAATTGCAAAGTTTAGGGCTGCCATTGCAATGCAATGTGCCAAGAACTTTGACATTCACGTTCACCAGCAGTGGTACTACAGCAGCAATTCTGTCTGCTTTCAAGGTTTTCCCCACCATAAACTTGTTCTTTTTCTTTTCACCTCCCACACTTTCTCTCTCTTTCTCCCCTTTCGCTCATTTCATCCGTCTGCCCTACTTCTTGTACTTTTAAATGAGCAACCTCAGGGCATCACACTGCTCTATTTTTTCCACTCCTGCTGTAGTTCTGTTGTAGTTCTTTTTTGTGGCCAACATTTAGCGTATTTATCGGTAGTCGCAGCAACAGCACACTACAGTAAGGTTAGCAGGACAATAAAAATTCTTGTGCGCCAAATCACGAGTGTTTGTGTGTGAGTGCTCTGTTTGTTGCCTCGTGTTGAACAGTGCACTGTAGTGTGCAATTTGCTCTGACTAATCAAACACAGTATAATTTAATTCCCTCGCAGTGCACGCCTTTTTCATCATCTCTGTTTGCTTAGCTTCTTTTTTATTGTAAAAGTTCAAGATTTTGCCCTCTTCTTCTTCCTTCTCAACTCCCACTACTTTGGTGTCTGCTGCTGCTGCAAGGCGCCATCATGGCCTTTAAATCGATATAATTCTCGGAAACGAGACATTTCAATATTTGAACAATGAAATCGTCCGTTCATTTGCCTGTCGACGGTTTGTTTGCCTTTCTCGGGCTCAGCACCAATGGTGACCGGAATGGATCGGCTAAAAACTATTCGACACGGATGCAGACATGCAAACACAGCTGTCTCTATTTGCACTTTTTAACATTGCAATTCTTGAAAAAATTAAAATTTACTTTCAATGGTGACAATTCTTTAGAATTTGTCACAGCTTGATCTTTTAATTTTAACAAAAAAGATAATTAACAAGTTTACAAAAAGTTCTTGACTACAAATTTTTTTTAGAAATCGCTTTTTACTAAACAAAATGTTAAGAGTAGTAAACTTCTTGACATTTAGTTTTTTGCTTGTAAATAAATGCTTTTACCAAGAGATTACTTTTTTGTTAAGATCGTAACCTGGTTTTTTGCAGCATGTTTAGCTTGCAATAGCATTCCTAAACACGTAGTAGCAGTAAATTCATCTGCCCTTTTGTCAACGTTTAAAGTTCAGAATCAGATTCACTAACATTTTAAATTTTGTAAAGCACTGGAAATGTCATTCTTTAATTGTCACTTTTTCAGTAAAGTAGTTTTATTTGTGAAAATATAAATTTTAAAACTATTGTTTTTGCGTGTGTGCACTTGATAAAAAAGAAAATTTTTTATCGATAAATTCTTGGCTAAAGTTGGTAATCTTGGCACTCTTTCTTCTACAAACACAATTTTACTGCCTATTGTTCAAATTAATTGCTTTTTATTAGTGTTGCAAAAATACTAAATTGACAATTGTAGCTAGTCGTCTGAAGCTGTCTCAAAGACACTTATTTTTTAGATCGTTTATCATTTTCCCCTATAAAAAATGGGGATTTTATTGATTTTTTGACAAATATTTTTCCAAATTTCAAATTGAAACTTGGCCAAACAAAATTGACTTAGATATCAGAATATAAAACTTTTAAATAAAGCCAAAATGTGCAACAAATTCAACACACAAGCACATAAACTTGCTTTTTACAAACATTCACATTTGCCTGGGAAAAAAGAAAAAAGCAGATAGTGCCCGACACTGTCCATTAGAGATAGAGTCAGTAGAGTCTATTATTGCCGAACTTATTCATGTGTGATTTACGAGTTTGAACTAGAGAATTGGCTCTACCAGATTCAGCCTCAGCTTCACTTCTCTCCCCTTCCCTGTAAATCACTTTTATGCCGACCGACATCATCCATTTTTGACTAGGGCACCACCACCACTTTCCGAGGCAAACTGTTTGAAAGCATTTATGATTAGCTCGCCTCTGGAGCCCTCCCTCTTTTTTACCTCTTTTTTACTACGGAGCTGTCCAGACTGAGGTCCGCTGCCTGTCGTTTTGTTTGCGTCATCGACAGAGACAATTGCCCAGTTTCAGTGTCTGCTCGCGTGTGCTCATCAGGAGAAGAAGTGGGCGCTCCTGAACCTTTGCACTGACACACTTTCGTCTGCCGCTGACTAAGCAATGACATCTCTCTTTCACTCTCTCTGCCCACAGTTGCCCTCAGCATGTCCCCAGTCAGTGGCACAATATAGTGGCACTGACACGGCCACTGGCCCCGTGAACCAGTGCCAAATATAGTCACCGCCACTGCTTTTGGGGCAAAAACGGCTCGTGTCTATCTCTCACTGTACCCGTTTTTTTCCCTCTTGGAACGTGTTGCTATAAATAGAAACACGCAGAGAAAAAGGGGATGATAAAGGGGCAACGGGCAAAAGACAACGGTGGTCAGGCGTTTGGGGAAAAGAGCCTCTGTGTGTGGGTATGACCCTGTCCGATATCGATAAAACTTTTCCCCACTTTTAACCCTTTTTTGGTTATTAAAATGCAAGCAAAGTGAAGTGAGGAGTGAGGAATGTTTGTGCGAGCAGTCAATTTAAAGTGCTCTAAGTGCGCGCTCATTAGCGTCGTTCTGTGTACTTTACTACTCCCTTTTTAACGGCTTAAAAACGCGTCATTTGCGTGCAATTTTGCAGTTTCGAGTGTTTTGAAGGGAAGGGAAACGCTACTTCAACTAGGGCAGCTACTACTTCACATCGCCTTATGCGTTATGCAAACTCTGTCCTCGAGGGTAGCTTAATTAAAAAGCGGATGTGAAATAGCACTCAACTTTTGCCTATTTTTTCGTGCTTTAAAGTTCCCTTGTTATATGTTCAGTAGCTTTTTATATAAACTAGAAAAAAAATCTTGACGACAGCAGAAAGCGGAAGCGGCTTTAGCCTCTTCAGCAGCCCAGCAGCAATTATTCGCTTGGCTTCACTGCATTGCTTTTGTTTTTCGCATTTCCCCTTTTTCCCTCTCTCAATTCTAATCGGATTAAAGGTTTATAAACGATAGCGATTCAATTTGGAGAGGGTGATACCGCTTGGGCTAGATTTAGCGAAAAGTACTGAAACGCATTTTAAAAAGGAAAAAACAGACTGGCAAATGTCTCAATAGAAAAAGGTGAAAAAGAAGTGTCCACTTACTATTTTGTGATTGAGTTGAGTAAGCTCCTTCTCGGTGACCTTCACCTTGGCAGTTTGGTGGTGTGGGGGCGGCGGCGGCGTACGACCACCACCACGACCACCACCTCCATTTCCCATCATTCCTCCACCATCATCCGACTGCTCCATATCGGAGTCGTCCTCGTCCTCGTAGCTGGAGGCGTCCTCCTCGTACTCGTCCTCCTCTTCCCCTTCCTCTTCCTCGTCCGAGAAGTTGTCGTTGTCCGAGTGAAAGTTGCAAAAGTCAGCAAGGTGTGTGGAGAAACGCAGTCGACTGGCCAAGCTTCGACTTCCTCCCGAGCGTCCACTCTTGCAAAAGCGGGATCGTCGCGTCGTAGAGGAGCTCGACTTTGAAGCGGATGAGACGCTCTTCTGGCGGCGACGTCCACTGGGCGTGGTGAGCACTATTGTGGGCGGGTTGAGCGTGCTGACGGAGACGACGACGCCGTCGGCGGCAACGGCGGCGGCGGCGGATGAACAATGATTCTCCTCAATTTTTCGGGACTGACCACCACCACTACCACCAGCAGCAGCAGAAGCACTGCCCGGGCTCCCACTGCCCACCACCAGCTCACAGGAACTGGTGGAGTAGCGCAGTGAGCCGCTGATTGAGCTCGAAGAGGATGAGCGAGAGGAGTTGCCTGAAGAGGAGGCGGAGGAGGAGGAGGAGGGCGAAGAGCCAGAGGAGCCAGAGGTCGTCAGACCGTCACAGTCGGACACGCCCGACTCGAGACTGCTGTCCTGCGTTTTGACGCCTCCTTTCCTCTTTTCTTTTTCCTTCTCCTTGCGCCTCTTTCTTTTCTGAGCAGAGGGTTGAACTATGTGACGACCACCACCGGCGACTGTCAGATCTTCGCCACCAACGGCGGCAGCGGCAGCAGCAGCGGCGGCGGCAGCGGCAGCTGTACCGTATCGCTGGCAGACAAAGACGGAACTGAAGAAACCGGCAATGGTGCGAATGAGGTGCAGGCCAAAGTCGGTGGATAGACAGGACAGCCGCTGCGACATTCGTGAGTGATTTCGGTTGAGGGGAAAAGTGAGTGCTCGGGGGTGAGTCCACTCGGGTGCACGGCAGCTAATGTTGTCACTTCCAAAGCAGGTTTTCTTTTTTGCAATTTCAGGTGGGCGTGAATCAGAAAGAGAGGCTAATTGCAGGTGCAGGTAGACACAGTAGAAAGCAAACAGTCTGCGTGGCCAATTTCGACCTAATGACGGCTACACAGATAGACACTGACAGACAGACAAAGTGGGCGCTGTGCTAATTGGATCCTGGCGCTTTCCTCTGGCTTGTCCTCGTTCACTCACTCACTGAATTCGTCTGTCCGTCTGTCTGTTTGTTGGTCTGTCTGTGTGCAGCATTCGTCAGCAGTGTCTTCTTTGCGTGTCTGTCGCCGATGACAATCGAATTAGCTGGTGCTGCTGCCGCAGTTGATGAACTGTGCTTAGTGCTGTTCACGATTCTATTCGGCTCTCTGTTGACATGACAAGCAAAATAAAATTGGAGAATTATAAGGGGACTGGCCGAAAGTGACTAGCTTTCCGTTTTTATTGGCTTAGATTGGCGAGAGTGACCAGTGAAGTGAAGAGCTAACAGGACAGCGCCTAGTCTCTGGTGCCAGGTTCAAGGACAGTACAAATAAGCTCCTTCATGAGCCGTTTGATTTTTGCACCCGGTCTCAATTCGCCCTAATGACTCATGCATTTTTAAAGATAAGCAGCTGTTCGGGCGCTGTTTGTCTGACACATCTTGGCACCGGACATTGAGGACCTTGGACAGTTCAGTGTTTGGACTGTTATCAGAGCACTGAACACTATGTAAAGGTGACAACTGCCAGCTCTGCTCTGCCTTTTTTGGTGCATTCTCTGTTTCAGAATTGTGTGCCATTTTCTACTCCCTTTCTCACCCCCTAACCGACTTGTCATTATCGCTTCATTGGCTGCAAATACTTTTGACACAATCAAATTCCTCCCCGCTGATTCCTTCCCAGCAGTTCAGCAGTGACTGCTGTGAAGACTGCCGTCCAGAGTATATGTCAATCATCGAAAGAAAGAAAGAGTTTTCTTGTGCGCGCTTAGTTAGCTTTGTTCACTCATTTTTTCTGTTCTCTTTTTATTATTTCCACTGACATTTGGTGCATTGTTCGTGTCAGTACAGAGGAGCCCCATTCAGTGTAACTACCGCTCGGTCAGTTATAATTAATTACGGTAAATTGAGAGAGGGCAACATAACTGCAATGTTTGGTTATCAACGGGTGGTCTGTGGCGGCAGCAGTGGTGGTGTGATTCTAGGTCGCAGTGGCGGGTGAGTACGTGTGCCGCATAAAAACCTGCTGACCAGCAAATCGGATAGCAAAAAGTATTGCGGTCGCTGATGCTAATGAGAAAATGAGTCGCCTCAGAACACACTGACACACTGTGTCAATAATCATTTTGGCAGATTAAAATTTAATTTTTGCCAATTAATTTGCTGCAACCTATTTTGGTGTTGCACCAACTCAGGGGGTTTCCCCTAGATTGCATACTTGGCAAACAAAGAAAGCCTGGTTACCTATCTCGATGAGGGATTGCCTACCATTTTCCTATCTAAATGTCAGCAGCTTAATTGAAGAGGCAAAGAAAAGGTATTGTCAGTGTCGGGCAAGTGGCAGTAACTTACAAAGTACTCAGTCATCCTCCGTACAGCACACTTGAATTAAAAACACAAAGTTTAGCAAAGTTTGTGCTAACTTGTTTTCCCTTCAGTAATAGCAAATTGCTTTTAGGCAGAGTGCTAGTCCAGAACAATTGGCCTAATGAATGAGAGACAGCAGTAGCCGAACCAGCAACAACGGCAGCAGCCAATAAAAAAGCAAAGTATAAAACGACGGTGTGTCCTAGAGCGGTCTTAATAGGACTCCCCCTATTTCTCGTCGATTTAATGATCAACACACTGGGCAACTTCAGAGTGCTCAGCTCGGAGCCAACAGAGAGAAGAGAATGGGAGGGGGAGAGAAAAGTAGAGCGAGCAGTGCAATTAGCTCCGCAATCGCCTTTGTTTGTGTTACCTGTCTGTGTACCCTGTACACACACACTATGGCCGGATTCGGTCTTTTTATCTTCCCAGACTAGACTACCTTGTTCCTTCCCCACCTCTCTTTTTTCTTTCATTCAATCGAGAGGGGACGAAGAAGTGAATTGGGTGCACTCTAGTGCACTCTTCAACACTTCCCTGATGATGACTCCATTGCTAGGCGCCTGTGAGCACTTTAATTAAATGTCAGTGATCAGCGCAAATGGCAGCAGCAGCAGCAGCTGAAGCATGATTACGCCGATGACAACAACAACAAAGAAAGAAAAATGCAGAAGGTGACAATGTGAGGTGCAAGAGTGGAGAGTTGCCCTTCACACCACTGCTAATATGTTAATTGGTGATGAGCAGGAGAAGAGCAAGGAGAATATGACAGCCGGAAAATGGGCACACATCAACTCTGGCATTTTTGCTATAATCAGCAGCTATTTCCTATCATTTGGTATAACAGCCAAAAATTTTTAATCACCAAAAAACTTACCGATTTATTTGTGATGAATCGAAACAGAAGAAGAAAATAGCTTGTCAATTCCAATATTGTTCCAATGTGTCAGTTGTCGACATTGATCATTGAGAAATAAATAGTTATGCAGCTCTTTCAGCGATGATTTTTACGATGTTTCCTGTTTGACGTTACATTGCATGATCTTTAGTAAATCTTTGGCGATGTTGTTGATAGTTCAGCGTCAGTTGAGAGAGAAGTTGTGCGTGATATTTCAGAGCGTGTTTGAGCCGAACCGCAAGCTTCAGTGTCTGGGCGCCATGTGAGTGAAGCAATGTTCGGCGCCTTGCCTTTTAAATAGCAGCAGCAGCTGTGGTCTGCAGTGCTCCTCAGAGCAGAGCTTACAACTGCTCAGAGCTGTGCCATGTTAGTTTGCCCGGGAAAGAGGAAGAGAGAAAGGGAATAGGAATTGTAGAGATTGAAAGGCAGTGGGAGGCATGTCTTCTCCTCTCTTCTCTTCATGCGCATCAGGCAATCTTTGGTGCGCACAGAGCACAAATTCCGTGGCGCCCAAATGGGCGCCCATTAGGCACTGCATAGAAAGAGCTTCAGTTCTGCTGGCGCCGGGAAATGAGAAAACCAAGTCGAAGAAGAACTAGTGACACTGCTCTTTGGTCAGCAGACAGATTGAGAGCACCTTCACTGGAGAGACACACAGTAACACAGTTTGCTCCATCATGATCACTGCTGTCAGAATGAGGGATAGGAAGAGACCTGGATGGCCAAGCAGAGAGACAGGCAGGCATTAGTTATGCAAGAGAGCTGCCCGTGTGCTTCGTTGTCCTGAACCGGCCAACCTGTCCTGAATTATTGACATGTTTACTCGGCACACACACAAAGCAGAATGCAGAGAAAGCAAAGACCGACGACGATGACAACGACGACAACGGTTTGGCCCCTCTCATTGCTTTTGTTGTTGTTTGCTTATTAACTCAAAAGGTAGGCAGGCAGGCAGGCAGGCATGGACTGTGTGTACTGTGTCCGATTCGATTCGGGTGGCTATTGAAAAAATTGAGAGAATTGGGGAAGAAGAAGCGGGAGATTAAATGTCACATGTCCTTTTCTTTCTACTTTCTTCTTCAGTCTTTAAGAGAGGTTCTGTCATTTTGCACCTGCTCTTCAACAACAACAAAAACGGGAGGGGAGAATAACACAGTCCCAAATTGACCTTGAAGAATCGTTCAACACACACACATTCAACACAGGGAAACAAAAAAGCAGTTGATTAATGCACCATTTAATAGTAAAAACGTAAAAAAGTTAATTTACCAGAAAAGCACCCCTCATCCCTCCAACTTGAGCGCCTTCAGCTCCTCAATGACCTCCTGTTCCTTCTCCAGCTTGTCCAGCTGGTTCTTCTCCAGCTGCTTGCCCTCCGCCTGCGACTGCTTCAGCTTCTCAATCTGCTGCAGCTTCTTCTCCAGCGCCTGCACCTTCTTCTCCTTTCCGGAAACATCGCCAGCGGCAGCTGCTGCTGGCCCTCCCTGAAGCCGACTCTTCAGCGCCGCCTGCTTCTTCGCCGCCTCTCGGCGCTGCTTTTCCGTCCTCTGCGAGGGCGGCACGTACTTGTACACCGGCTTCTCCGTCATAATCTTCCCCTTTACGGTAGCGGCCACCTCGGGCGCGGGAAAGGCCGAGGAGGCGACGGGCAGCACTCGGTAGAGCGGGAGGTTGAGGTCATCGCGACAGCCCTCTGTGTGAAGGTGGTTCCCCAGGTAGTCCCACACCTTGAAACCGTTGGCCACCTTCAGGCGGGCGTAGTGCGTGCTGGTGATCATGTGCAGGCCGTCGGCCGTCCAGTCGAACTGCGTCGTGTCGGACACTTGAAAGTGCGAGATCTTCGTTCGACTCTTCAGGTTCCAGACGTGGACGTCGCCGGCGAGGTTGCCGAAGCCGCCAAAAGCGACCAGGTTGCCGAAGGGATTGAGGAGGACGGTGTTGACGGGCGCCTCGCCGAACTGGTAGATCGCATCGCCCTTGGGATTGTAGAGGGTGATGGCCGCCGGCGTCTTCCCGTAGATGGCAATGAAGCCCTCATTGTTGGGCAGCCACTCGCAGCTGTGCACCGAGCCGGCCTTCTTTCCGCCCACCAAACAGGCGTTGCCCTTCAGGTCGAGGAAGTGCGCAAAGGTCTGGCCGTAGTAGCTCTGGCCGGTGGTGTCGATGTCCTGGGTGGCCAGCAGGACCATGGCGTCACCTGGTTGAGCGAAACGAATCAATTAGAACTGGAATTCAAACTATAACATTCTAATATCTCTCACCCTTTGAGTTCCACTTGACGTCCACCGAGTCGGACTTGAAGAGACTCTGCTGCGCCACTACATTGTCCACATGAGGATAGGAGTACACTTTGACGGAGCTGGGCGTACTCTTCACGCCCTTCACCATGATGGCCACGTGAACTCGCCCGGTAAGCTTGTTGAACGCCAGCGAGTAGGAGGCGATCTTTTGAGCAATCTTCTTGGCTGGCTTGCTGAAGTCGTTGTTCTCGTAGAAGTACAGCTCAGAGCCGACCATTCGGTAGGCGAGCGACTCATCGCTGGTCCACTTGATCAGGTCTCTTTTGGTGTCGTTAAGCTCTGTGGAAGATTTTCAATGTAAAAGATGTAGATCTGCACAACACAACCAAAGCACTTACCGTAAAGCAGCTTCCCCGTAGAAACTTCGTACAACCGAAGGTTTTTACTTTCCATTGACGTCAAAGCGGTGCCGACCGCCACAAAGGTAGACTTTGGTGAGAAGTTGATCGACTTTGCCTCAGCAATGGGCAGCTCGAGGTGCAGCTTGCTGAAGCCCTCGTCTGGCCTCTCCTGGCGGTAGATGAGCACCGACTGCCTGAGGGTGACGGCCAGACAGGTGCCATCATCGGAAAGGAAGCAGTCGGTGATGGGGGAGCTGGCATCGGCGCCCAGTAAACTCCACTTGTTTTGTACCGATTTGCTCGGCGACTGCTGACACCACAACTGAACGCCTTTTGCCGTTAGAGTGATGAACTGAAAGTCCGGCGATGTTGTTCCTTCTGCCATACTGGAAAGAATTGTTGAAGTACAGAAAATCTATCAAGTTGATGCGGTTCACAGCAGCAGCAGCAGCGAAATGATGGTGAAAACACAACCGGCGATCAAAGTGAAAGCACAAACTGAAGCCCACGCGTATCTCCACGTGTTAACGAATAAGAATAACGTGCACTGTGCAAAGTGAGCGCGGCGTTTAAATGCTAAGCTCCGCCCATCGGCAGGGAAGATTTTCGGATCATTTAATTTGGCGGTTGCACTTTTTGCATCAGCGGTCTGTCTACCTGTAAGAATTAACCGACCGTCGCCTGCAACTTTTTTCCTGTGTAAACTTAAAACAACTACCTAAAACCAAGAATGGAAGCCAAGAAGGTCCACAGTCAAAAGTCGCATTCCTCCTCGAGAATGCAAACGTGCAAGAGCAGCAACAGCAACAGCTCTACAATGGCTCACAAGCCGGCCAAGTCAAAGTCCACCTCGGCGCTGCCGAAGAATCAATCGCGTTCGAAGAAGGACAACTACCGAATGGTCTCCAAGAGTTCACTCTTGCAGGACTTTAAGAGCAGTGCAGCTAATGGTCTGGCCAATGTAAAGCAGCGCTTCAATTCCTTCTCAACGGTAAGTGGCTTCACTTGTTAATCTTCTTCAGAGAACTATAGCATCTGTTGTTCATTTCAGCTTCTCAAGCACTCTAAAAAGTCCAAGGCCAACTTGGAAAACTACGCACCGATCAATGAGCAGCCAACCCCAGTGAAGCTCTACTCCCCGTTCACCTTTGAGTCACCCGCTTGTTCAAAGGTTACACCTGAGGAGCGACTGAGGTAGGAATTAGGGGCACTTTTGATCAACAAAATCCTGTAACCGTTTTGTTGTCTTTATTCTACAGAATTCGCCAACAACTCTTCGCCAGTCCAACCAACCGGATAGGCCAAGATGTTGCCAATCTCGAGACGGGCATTGAAGAGTTGAACTTTCTCGCGCAGAGAGTAGAGACCAATTACCAGCTCAAGCAGCAGCTATTCCATCCGACGAATCCGTTTGCGTCCAGTGTGAGCAGCGGCTATTCGAGCAGCAGCTCGGGCAGCACTTCGGCAACTTCAGTTCGACTTATGTTTAATGACGAAAACTCTCTCATCTAATCGCCTAATCTACAACTATTTTTCAAGTCGGCTGCTGCCCCTCCCAAATCATCAGAATAATTCTGGCAGCCAAATCGTTAATCTTTTCAAAGTCATTTATTCATCTTTCATTTATTCAAACTTATTTATGAGCAGCTAGACCGAAGAATCTTATATAGCAATCACAATTTCTTTCATTAAGTATTATTTTATTGGAGTTATACACTCATTTTACACTTCGATTTTTATGATTTGGTTGAGTTGACTTGTGTCATATTTGTTTTTTATTTTCCGCCCCTACCCGTTCAGTAGAGCCTGACGTACGATGAAAAGGAGGGGATGATGATTAATTAGTGTGCTAGATAGATGGGCTACTGGGCGATATGGCAATATAGTCTATAAATAGAAATTGGAAAAATCCTACTATGATGGGACCGGTTAACTATAACTCTTCAAATTATTTTTGGTTATGCTAAGAGTGACCCGATCAGTCGGGTCGGGTCGGGGTGACTGTCACTGTGGTTGCCTTCACAAGTGTTCACTTGCTGGAACTCTCGTAGTTGTCGGGAAACTGTGCATCAGTGCTGTTCTCAAGCAGTGCACTGAGATTGGGTTTATTGACCACCTTACTGCTGCTGTTTGATGATAACGAAGGAGCATTAGGTATTTGAGATTGCGAGTTGCCGTTCTCCGAGTCTCCCCTCAGCAAAGATGACGGGCCGGCGGCCATATTGCTGTCATTCGTTTCCATCATCGACTGTGACACCATTGAGTTGGAGCCCTCCTGACTGCTCTCTGAGAAGCCGATATTCGAATCATCAAGCGACATCATCGAGGCAGACAGCGAGTGTGAAGGCTTGGAGTTTTCCTTGTTATCATTCACGTGTTCTGGGCTTGAAGGTGCGGCGGATTTTGTCTTATTACGCAATGTCTGTCAAAGGAAAGAGGGTTAGACGGCAATCATTCCCAAAAGAACTCAAAACGTACCGATTCATCATAGCTGGTAACCGGGACCCATTTGTAAATTTTCATGGACGTCTCGCCGACGGTGACCCACTTCTTTTGCCTGCACAAAAGTTCGACATCATGACAGAATGGCAAATAAAATCTTAGGCCTCTTTACAACACTTACCATTTGCGGACTTTATCGATTGCGTGCATCACTCTCTTGATGTCGTCCTTTGCCCGACTTCGGGTCTCTGCGCGAACCGATCTGGACATCATCTTTGACGCTGAGTTTTTGAAGATTTCCGCCGAGTAGGAGAAGATTTGAAAATACTTTGCTGTATCTCTCAAGTGTTATCAAGCTTCAGCAGCTGACATTTTTTTTCATCACTCAACAGCAATAGGAGTGGCAATAGTCACTGGAGCGCACACAGGTAAAGTCGATACAGTCGCGGTTCTATTTTTCTTTCTCGAGCTCTTTTTGTCTGTCTGTCTCTCTCTCTCTCTCTCTCTCTCTCTCTCGAGGATTCACATCATCCTCTGCACTTGTTTTCCTGATTATCTTCTGCACTTCTCACCTCTTACACCGATTCTTATCTCATCTCATCTCAGCAGCCTCATAATGGTGTCTTAGTGAGCTTGCCTTTAGAGCGCATTATTTTTGCATTTTGCAGCTGCACTCGCAGTGCCGTGGTCAGCTACAGATCACCCTCATCCTCATCCTCATCCTCCTCATTCATTATTATTCCGTCATTATTATTCCTCAGTGCCATTATTGTGTGGTGAACGCCATCCTAGTGCCGGCATGATGGCATCACAAAACACTGCTACCCTACTGTCGTCGATTCCACACAATGTGAGGATGCAATACGCCGGCAACGTCATGCTGCCCATGGTGAATCAACACCAGGTCGCTGGTGCCGTCTTTACCACCAACAATCCCAATGGAATGGCCACCTTCAATGGGACCACTTTCCTCAGCGGTCCTGATCAAGTGGTGGCCAACCATCTCAAGGTTCCATTTGCGGCTTCATCTCTTCCGCCCTACCCGACACCTGCCTCGTCGACTAATGCTCTGGCAGCAGCGACCGGGCCAACTCCGGTGAATGACGCTACCTTGGCCATACTGATGGACCGCCTGCATGGCAAATCGAATCAGATGAAATCGTGGAATGATCTGTCAAAATCACTAAAGCAGAGTCTTCTAGAGAAGCGGCCCTTTGTCAATGACAGCAATGATAAGGTTCAGCTGCAGCTCGCCCTGGACACACTGCAGAATAATATCGAGGTGAAGTCGCTCCATTCTATGGTGGAACGGCTGGAGGCCATTTCTCGTCAAATGAAACTCAAGTTTCACAATACCGCCAACCAGTGTTTCATCTCTTCTGACATGTACTACGTTGAGGTGAAATTTGACGCCGAAACGGGATGCGTCGCTCATGTAAAAGTGGTGCACACTGATGCTAAAAATACTGCTAATGAGGTAAAGTCGGATTATTGTTTGGTGGCGCATTTTTATTTACCTGGTTCTTTTGTCTTTTGTTGAATCCTCTAAAAGCAATGTGAAGAACTCAAGTCCATTCTGCTGAAGCGGAACTTTAGCGAGTTTACGAAACATCTCGAGGGACTAAGTGCAATTTATAAAGTTGATTGTGACAAGTATGTTGTTTTGTGGTGTGAGATTCATGCTCCACAGCTACTAACGCTCCTACTGTCATTAGGAAGGTGAAATCCAGGGCATTTGTTGCTCTTGAATCACTGGAAAGTGATCTGAACATTCTCTTTGAGTGCTCAAAGTAAGCTCCCTTGCAATGGCAAAAACTAACTACGTGTTCAATGTTTATTAACTTTCGCTCACTTCTGCGTCGTTTCAGAGACAGAGACTTTTGCCACAAAGATACTCGACTGATTCTCAGGTCGCCGGTGGGAATTTTAAAGCCGCGCACCGGTGGCAATCCAATGAAGACCATCTTTTTCGTCGCTCCCTACGATCTGATTGATCTGCGGACCAAGAACACACTTCCATTCACTGTTGATAGTAAGGCTTTCACGCGTTTTCCTTATCAAAAGATAAACCTTCCTCTTTTCTTTATCTAGCCATACTCGAACGCAAAATTGGCTACTCAGCGGAGATCAGCATCGAGGAGAGCGCCGTCCACCACAGACTTCAGACGAAGCCACTCTGCGAGCTGATCACCAATCCAACTGCGGAGAAGAAGTTTCCCGAGATACTGAACCACCTGGCGTCCAACTCCACCCAAGTTCCGGCGGTGTTTGTCCTCCGCCTGACCAAGCCGCTGCCGATCGCCGCTGATCAGGCGCGGGAGATTGCCAAGATCACCGGCATCGAGTTGACTAGCACCACCGGAACATCACAGCCGGAGTCGAACTTGATTGAGCTGATTGCCCGGCAGTGTCTGCCCGGGCAGCGCATCAGCTCTCGGCATCGGCGAAGCAGCAGCAGTGCCTTCTACGCGGCGCTGCCCGACCAGAGTCACTGTTACTACCTGAACAGCAGTTCGGAGGACATCAGGGGCATCCTCATTGAGCGCATCGCCTTCACCCACCCGACGCACGTGCCCTTGGTGCTGAACTGCCTTCGCAAGCAGGTCCGTTTCAATGTGATCATCTCCAGCATCATTCGCCAGACTGAAGTGACCGGTGAGTTTTTGGAGACGGGAGTTTTGGTTTTTGTTGATTTTAATCTTTTTCTTTCATGGTTAAAGATTCGCCCTGCCACGTCTTTGAGATTAACGCCACCAACCTCAATAACATCTACGTGCAGTTTGAGCACCCGGTGGAGCAGTCGCTGGCCACCCTGGACATTGACCTGAAGGAGACGGGCGTCGTCAAGTGCAAGCTCTACCCGGGTCTCCTCTCCACCATCTGTTCGGATGACTTTCTCATGAAGATTATGCAAAAGTAAGTTTATTGCTCCTTCTTTTAGTCTGATTTTACCATAACATGACCTTTTCTTCTAGGTGCTACTCAATTCCCATCACCATGCGGGTGGTGCTGAACAAGACTCGCAAGGCGACGAGCAAGATGAGGGAAAGTCAGCGGAAGGAGCAGGCAGCAGCAGGCCCGACGCCGATCACCAGCATGACCAGCAGTGGACAGCAAACGGGAGGGATGGGAGGTTCGGCAAGTGTTGCCGGAAGTGGTGGTAACTCGCTGTTGGGCGCACAGGCAGGCGGCAATTTGACCGTTGCTGCTGCAGCCTCCTCAAGCAAAGCAGCGACCACCACCTCCAGCAGCAGCAGCAAGTTGCAGTCGATCCTCTACAACCAGTTTGGTGGCAAGTCGGCCAACTCGCCCTCGCTTTCGATTGGGCCGCTCAGTGCGAAGCAGTGCAAGAACGTCTCCCCCAGCGGCAACACCATGCTCATGAGCATGCTCAGCGACACGCCTCATGCAGCTCAGGTGGCGGCCGCGGCCGCGGCTGCTTCGGCTCAGACGAAGAGCACCACCGCCGCCGCATCAGCAGCCAAAAAGCGGAAGCGCTCCTCTACGGGCAGTCTGGAGATGGCCTCCTCCTCCTCCTCGGGCCTGCCCAGCCTGAAAGTCTTCAAGCAGGAGCCGGTGGACGACTTTGAGCCGCAGCCCCACCACCATCACCACCACCACCCCCACCTCCTTCAACGGGCAAACAGCAGCAGCGCCGCCACCAGCACTGTTCGAATTGGCTCCAGCGATCTCTCCTCCTCGGGCAGTATTTCCTCTGACAATGATCATGGTGGCGTGGACAGCAGCAGCAGTGGAGCACCTTTCTACTCCATCAAACAGCAGCAGCAGCAAGGTACGGCGAAAGCCCACTGAGAACAACGTTTTGTACAACTTATTTCCTTATACTTTAACTTTGACTTAGGCGACAATGGTATGACTGATCCGAAGATGATTAAATCACTTGATCAGGAGAGCTTGGTGCTTCTACAAAGTGGAGCGAGGGGCGAGCAGCAGCAGCAGCAGCAGCAGCAGCAGCAGCAGCAGCAGCAGTACTCGTCGGGGACTACTGAGCTGCCCAAGTTGATACTGAAGAACATCCAGGAGAAGTCTACGAGCAGTATTAAGATTGGAAAGTCGCAAAGCGGTAAGTCCAGCGGTACGTCCTCCTCCTCCTCCTCCTCCTCGGAGATTCAGCTGATAGACACACAACCGGCGCCGATGGTGCCGCTGCCGGTGCGCAAGGAACGCAAGCGAAAGCGTGGAGACAGCTTGGAGAATAAGGGTAAGCTGCTATTGGTGGTGACAATGCTTAGCATATCCCATTTTAACTATCATTTCTATTTCAGATTCCTTCTCTGCCATGTTCGGTGCCTCCTCTTCCTCCTCGGGCACTTCTCACCTCGACCTTGCCTCGCCCAGCGGCGGCGGCGGCAAATCCTCGCTAGTGTCCTCCTCCTCTTCGGGCTTTTCAAAGCTAATCACCTCCTCATCGCCGACACTCCTCGCCACACCACCGAAGCTGAAGAAGTCCAACTCGACAGTGGGCACCTCGGGCACGACGACCACCTCGCCGGTGACCTCGCCCAGCATCAGCAAGACGTTGCAGATGATGACCAGCAGCGCTGGTGGGGGTGGTGGTGTCTTTCCAATCAAAGTCAGTCCAATGCTGGCGAGCAAGATCAAACAAGGTGGAGGAGGAGGGGGAATGTCTTCCTCCTCTTCTATACTGAGCAACAAGATCACCGACTTTGAGGCGGCCGCGGCGCTGGCTGTGGCCGCCTCTTCAGGTGGCTCGCAAGCGATTGCAGCGGCAGCCGCCGCCGCAGCAGTGTCCAACTTTGACAAGCGCTTCACGCCGACGAAGCCGATCAAACCGAAACCGCCCACAATGGGCAACAATGGTGCAGGAGCAGCCGGAGGAGGAGGGGCTGGCAAGTCTGTCCTCTCTGGAGGGCCCGCTTCGCTGATGATGTCCACCGGTGGTGGTGGTGGTGGCGTGTCGGTGAGCTCCGCGGGCACCTCCATGGTTGGCAGTGGCCGCTCAAAGTCTGTGGGCTCTTCGGCCCAGTCTCTCATGGCGGCAGCGGCGGCTACGGCTTCAGCTACGTCCACTACGAAACAAAAAAGTAATGCCTGCCTCCATAGCTACTACTATAGCACTACTAGCACTCCCCCAAACTTTCTGCGAGGAACTACTACTACTGCAGCCTAACTGTTAGCATAAAGAGTGCACCTTGCATCTGTCATGGTTTTCTTTATAACATTTTTTTTCTTTCTCTTTTGCCTTTCTTTTTAATTTACTTACTATTCCTTCTTTTTATAACTTCCACTCTCTCTTTCTTCTTTGCCTTGATTTATATAATATCTTTACCTATCAATTAATTACTTACTTACTGATATAATAATTACTAATAGTCACACCTGGTTTAAACCCAACTACTGCACCTCCTGTAATAATAAAAACACCCCTTACTTACTGTTAACCCTACTCTCTTTAGCAGCATGACCACCACTACCACCAAAACCAACTGCCCACATTGCCCCAAAAAACTGAATGCCCACTTGCCTGATATCTCATTTTCACTTTACACTATTTCTCTTTTTTTCTGAGCATCTAACTTATCTCTCCTTTTTGTCACACTAGATGCACCTTCCTCATCATCCTCTGTTGGCGGAGGTATCATCAGCCTGCCCACCTCCTCTTTCTCCAACGTCACCACCTCATCTTCATCCTCATTTGGAGCACCAAAGCAAATTCAGACGTCCATTGGCACTCAGCCGACGCTTCAGCAGTCGTCGACCTCTTCATCGGTAGCGGGTGCCACCTCTGTCAGCTCAGCAACCTCTTCATCCTCTGCAGTCCTCACTACTGGAACTTCACAAGCTGCTGCTGGTCCGACAAAGCAAGGCCAGACGAAGGTGATGGTGAAGAAGGGCTCCATCAATGCCGTGGTGGAGAACTTGCTCCGCTCAAAGACCATTCAGGGCGGGGCTGAAAGTGGTGGTGCTGGTGTTGGTGCTACAGATGGTGCAGTGGTGCCCTCTTCGCCGGTCCTCGCTGGGCCCACCACAGCTGCCGGTGGGAGTTCTCTCATTGGAAGCAGCTCTTCTTTGGAGATCAGCTCTGCCTCATCTTCTGCGCCAAATGCTCGTGTTGACAGCAGCTTTTCCACCCCCTCAAAGCTGTCTGGTCCCTCTTTCACTGCCGCTGGTCTGCCCAAATCGGCTGAAAAAGCTGGAGGAGGAGGTGGTGGTGGTGGAGGGCGGTACAATCGGAACACCGACTCCCAGTTCACCATCAAGACGCAGTCAGGCTCGGGGCTGAAGATGAGCTTCGCGAAGACGAAGCTGCAGCCGGGCCAGTCTGCGCTGTCGTCGTCCTCCTCTTCATCCTCTTCCACTTCCTCATCTTCTGCATCTGCCCCAAACTCCTCCTCTTCCTCGCCATCTTTGTCCTCAGCGGCGGCACTAGCTGCTGCCGCCAACGCCGAGCTGCTCGCCAAGATTGGCGCCGGTGGCATTGGCCTCTTCAAGTCTTCCACCAAGTACACCATACCAAAGATTCCAAAGACCAGTCAGGCGGGGGCCATTTCCTCCTCCTCGACTACGCTGACCATTGGCGGCGCCATCACCTCGCCCACGCTGAGCTCCTCCACGTCGGCGGTGTCCACGGTGGGCTCCTCCAGTTCACCGGTGTCCACCATTAAGAAGCCGGCATTCCTTGGTAAGAGTCTCAGTTTTGTTTGGAGTCACTGTAGGTGTTCTAATTCATTTTTGCAAAACTCTAGGTCAACAAAAGCAGGGCGGCAATACGCCGGGAAAGCAGGCAGGCGGTTTCGGAGGCCTAAAGATGCAGTCACCGAAGATGCAGAAGCGGCTGTCCATTGATAAGGCCAATTTGATGTTCAAGAACCCGGGCATGCCTCCACCGCCTCCGGCGAGCGGCGGCGGCTTTGTCAGCCTTCACCAACAGCAGCAGCAGCAGCAGCAGCAGTCAACGGCCAATCTGTCCAGTCTGCTAAAGTCCACCGGCGGCTCGATAGCGGGCATCTCAATGGCGGGTAGCTGGTCACTGCCTGCAGGAGGAGGAGGAGGAGGAGGGGCTGATGTGAGCACCAGCAAGGCAGGCGGAAGTGGCGGAAGTGGCATCACCTCCAGCTCTGATGACCTTTACAGCCCCATCGTGAGCAGCGCTCGAGCAGGCAGTTCAGTGAGCAGCAGCAGCGACAACAACAACAGTTGCACCACCCCAATGGACAACAACCTCAACAGCAGCGGTGGCAGCAACAAGAGTCCGTACATGTCCACCAGCTCGACGCCCAGTTCACCGGTGGAGAGCCCTTCGGGAATGCTGGGCGAGTCGATGAAGAGTCAGCCATCGCCGCTGATCATTCCCATGGAGGCGGTGGCGGTGGCTGCTGAACAGGCTGCAGCGGCGGCGGCGGCTTCAGCAGCGGCAGCAGCTTCTGCAAACAGCAGCGGAAGTGCTGGTAATGCCTGTCAAGCAGTAGGCGGAAAAAGCAGCGTAGACAGCAGCAGCAGTAGCTCCACAAGCGAAGTGGTCGCCAGCTCCCGACCACTGGTCTCTGGGGCGGACTCCTCTTCAGCAGCAGCTTCTTCTTCTGCTTCTACTTCAGCTGTTGGCTCCTCTTCGCTGGAGCAACTCCTCGACCAGAGCACCACCACCACCACCTCAACCAGCTCCTCCTCCTCGGAGAGCAGCAGCAAGCAGTCATCTTCGGTGGTAAAACCGGTGCGAAAGCTTTCTGAAACTTCCTCCACCACCTCCTCCTCTTCCACCTCTGGCACCACCACCACGACCAGCACTCCCCTGTCACTGGATATGAGTGCCTCCTCCGGCAAATCTCCGTTTGGCGCCGAGGCCAAGTCGGTCTTCTTCTCCTCCTCTTCCTCCTCCTCGGCTGCAGCTACCGGAAAAGCAGAGAGCGGATTTAGTAGCTACGGCGGAAGTGGCAACAGCAGCGGCTCAGGCGTCAGCAGTGCCCTGCCCAGCATCGTCAACTACGAGGGGGGCAGCAGCAGTGACAGCAACATGGACGGCGATCCGCTCATCGGCTCCAGTGATGCCTGAAGAGGCAGCGTTTGCACCTTTGAACTTCTTCTTCTTCTTCTTCACCCCCTCCCATAATCTCATATCATCATTACTTTGGCCAATCTTGTACTTTTACTCTCCCACTCTCACATCCCCATCATTCTAACTTTTGCATTATCAGTTTTTACAAAACACCGACTTTTCATCCTCTACTCATCATCATCACTATCATCATAATCCTCCCTCACTCATATAATATAAAACCACATGTTCCCATAACCCTAAATACGGTCTTTAATTTTCTTAGTAAACGTCAGTATTGACAGATTATTGAACACGTTCTCATTGCTGGGGAATTCATTCCTGACGCGCTGCTCTTCAACCTGGTACTCAGATTGGCCGTCAGCTAGCTTGAACAGGTACTCCCAGTCAGGGTCCTCTCTGTACTCAGAGCTTAGATGGTCGGATCTCATCATGTCTTCGAAGCTGTTGCTGTACAGTGCCACCAGCTCTAACTGGTGCCAGTTTGACTTGAGTACGTTATTGTAGTGATTTCGGTACATGTGCAGCATGAAGAAGAGCGTCCGCCCGGTGACCGGGTACTGGCACTCGGTGTTCTCCTCCAGAACGTGAAAGCCAAAGGAGGGCAGTATTTTCAGCTCAAAGTCGGTAAAGCACGGGTCGTAGATGACTATTCGGTCGCTGTACCGAAGTTCCTCTTTCAGCGCCACCAAAAGGGCCAGCTGGTAGAGGGGGACGACGTGGTGAGTGAAGCTTCCCAAACCGTAGCAAACAATCTCAGTGAAGGCGGGTGGCTGTTCTGCTTCAAAGCACTGTTCAATCGATTGTCTTACCCTCTCCAGATATCCTCCGACGCGCAGTTCAATGCGACATTTTTCAATCTGCTCCTGAAGCTCTTCGGCGCTGTCAATGCGAATGGTCTCCAGCCCGTACGAGCCATCACAAGTGGGCTTGTTTTTTCGGCGGCCTCTTTTGAAAGTGTCGACGTTCCGCTCCAAAAAGTGCCGGCCCTTTCTTTGGCCCGGTTTCTTGCGTCGGTTGACGAGCTTGAAGCCGTCCTCTTCCATGATCACAAGTGCCAAAATCAGAATCGCGTGTTTTGATTTTCGGGCTATTTCCACACTGTCTAATGCTGGTCTGTTGACATTTTTCTTCCCTCAGCAGCTGTTTGAATTTTTCGGTTCCAATTCGAAGATCATTGCAGAAGACCATCAGAGACGATCATGATCTTCCGGTTTGCTCCAAACCGGTACGTGATCACCGCGGCAGTCATCGGAATGGCAGGGTCGGGAATCTCAATTGCACTACTGATGCGGGCGCAGCGGCGCGTTCTTGAGGTAACATCAAACGGTCAACTTTTTGGTCTACCAACTTTTAACCCGATTGATAACATTTCACTTAACCCCACACAGAAACCTTACTGCTCTCAGGCGCTAGAGCTGCTGGAACGGAACGACCTGGTGACGGATCTCATTGGCAAGCCAATCAAAATTAATCGCCCGGACCTAATTGACAAGAGTCAGCAGTTTGGCGCACTCTTCACCGACATCCGCGTCCCGTTTGAGGGGGCGAACAAGTCGGGCAATTTGCACATTGAAGCCGATCGACCGACAACTGAAGACGAGTGGAGCGTTAGGAAGCTTTCAATTCGCTTTGCCAACGTCCCTGAGAAGTTGCTGATTGTTTACAGGCGAAAGGAGGAAGAGGTGAGCAAGGCAGCGGTAGAGCAGCAGGACAACACTGATGAAACCACGGCAACGGCAGGGAACGCCGAAAGACGGAAACATGAATGGCTCTGAGCTTTTGCGTTCTTTTCTTTTACAAAACACACGCTAATGTTTGATAGAAACGCTTACATTGATCGTTGTTGATATCACGTAGGGGAAAATGATCAATTTACTGTTCAAAAATTCACTAGTACTTTTTACAATGTTCTTTATAAATGAAAAAAAAGATGACCGTCGTAACAAAACAGCGCGGAATAACTAGATTCGAGTACATTGGCAGCCAATAAATTCCGCTCTTGGAATTACCAAAGCAAGCTAAAAACAAGATGATAAAGGAAAATTAGAACTCTCTTGTCACGACAACAAACTGCCGGCTCAAATTCTCTTACCTCCGCAAATTCAACTCCGGCATTCCTGGATCGGCGCCTTGTTTGATACCTGTTAATCATCCCAGTTACAAAGGCAAACATTACAAAACCGCTTACAGCAAACAATCAATACCACACGCTCAACAAGCTCGCCACTTACCCAGGTAGATGACGTAAGGAATAAAGCCGTACTGGTAGCCGACGCGAACGAGGCCCATGATCTGCGCCAGACGAGCCTTGACACCGCTCAGCTCGGGCTCAGCTTCCACTCCAAAGTTGAGTTGCATAGTGATGTGGGGAGATGTGAAAGATTCCTTAGCAGCGATGTGTTCCAGAAGATGCTCTAGAAAGAAGTGTGTGTCCTCTGCAGAGTTGTTTTGCCTAGCTCTTCGTCACCGCGTGTGCAGACGAAACTCGCAGTTACCGGCCAACAGCGAAAAGCAAGTAGCGCACAGTGCTGCTCCCTATGGAACTGTTTAAGGTAGTAAAAGCTGTACCCTGTCCGTCATAGTTGGTGGCAAACGGCGACCCGCCTCTCTCCTTTACTTTTGTCTGCCTATTTCGACCGCCTGCACTTGTTTGTTTCGTCAATAACAAAAAATCAGCAATCGTCTTACCTTTGCATTCGAGTGAGTTGCCCTACCACCAGCAGCTGCAGCAGCAGCAAAGTGTACCAACGCCAACAATACCACCAACGCCAGCTTACCGACGGAGCACTGACGAATGGCTTCTACAACTGCACCTCGACCGCAGTTGCCTTTCACCAACCCTCTCTTCAGTCTTTCCTCGTCTCCATAGGAAGTAGGTACAGCACTTTTTAGGCAGTCTTTGTTTTCGCTTATCATCACCACCACCACCTCCACCACTACCGTTGTTGACCTTTCTTTTTTAGTCTGCTCCTCCCATCTGCAGACGCTCCCATTGCACCAGTCCCCACCATCATCACCATCATCATCATCATCCTCTCGCCCACCTGACGATGTGTCAACTTAGGAAATTATAAAATTATATACTCCATTTAGACCAAGACACGACCACCCTCTCTACCACTCTCATCAACACGAAAGCAAAGCTCGCATTTCCTTCTGCCACAAAGCAAGCCCCCGTCAATCCTATCGTCAATCCACCGTTATCTTCCGTCAGGCTTATCCGGCGTGTTCTTTCTCCCATACTGTCTTTCTATTTCGTCGTTGCATTTCGTCACTGTAATAATCACCTTCTGCCACAACACGCGCACCACCACCACCACCACCGCTACACAGCTTACTAGGACTACCTGATTACGTTCTGCTTTCAAAATTCAATTATCGCTCAAGACTCAAGTGACCTTTTGTCGGTGTGATTTCGTTGCCTCGTCTTTCCCTTTCAACACGTTCAGCATCCTTCAAGTGAGAATTCCTGCTGCTGCTGTGCTTCAAACTGTGGTTTATCTCGGTAAAGAGCATCGCCATGGGCTCCAGGAGAGTAGTCGGTGCAATACTTCGCAGCGGCCGCCGATCATCATTTATGAGTAATTACCTGGTGAGTACAAATCACTTTGCTGATTGGTAAATAAAGCAGCACAAATGGCAACCAGTAGGCAGCAACTTACACGCACACCATTATTCATTGGTTTTTAATGTCGTCGTACACTCTGATCACTAGATGTTCGGCCAATTCACTACTCCTTCCTTGTACCATGCGCTGGTGGTGATCTTCCTGGAGTTTTTCGCCTGGGGCCTTCTCACACTTCCTATGATTTCGGTTAGTACACTGTTGATGAGCAGATTATTATCTGGTCTAAAAAGGTACAACGTCTCTAATTACTCTAATCACCCAGGTTTTATCTAAAACCTTTCCCGATCACACCTTTCTCTACAATGGTCTCGTTCTGGGAGTCAAGGGCTTTCTGTCATTCCTCAGCGCCCCCCTGATTGGAGGGCTCTCTGATCTATGGGGACGGAAGTTTTTCCTCCTGATTACGGTGTTCTTCACCTGTCTGCCTATTCCATTCATGATCTTTAGTCCCTTGTAAGTCCCTGTTTTGTGTTTATCTGTGTTGATGATTTGTTTGGCTAATGGTATCTCTATTTTCGATACGCAGCATCTACTTTGTCCTGGTGATCTTCTCCGGCCTCTTTGCAGTTACCTTCTCCGTCATCTTCGCCTACGTTGCTGATGTCACCGATGAGCACGAGCGAACGTGGGCTTATGGCGCGGTAAGGCGGAGTTCTCATCACGTTCGGCGACGTCAATGCACCAACTTATCCTTGTCTTCTTTTTTTCCTCTTTCCTCCTCCTCCAACTACTACTACCTCTGTGATCAGGTGTCAGCCACCTTTGCCCTGAGTCTGGTGACCAGCCCGGCGTTGGGCTCGTACATCTCCCAGCTGTACAACGACGACATGGTCATCGTGCTGGCCACACTGATCGCCGTCCTCGACATCTTCTTCATCCTCTTCTTCGTGCCCGAGTCACTGCCGGAGAAGCTTCGCCAGAAGTCGATCTCCTTCTGGGAGACGGCCGATCCCTTTGGGGCGCTGCGCAAGGCCGGCAAGGACCGGATGATCTTCACGTTGTGCATTTCCGTCTTTCTCTCCTATCTGCCGGAGGCTGGCCAGTACTCCTGCTTCTTCGTCTACCTGAAGCTGATCATCGGATTCTCGCAGTCAGAAGTGGCCATTTTCATTGCGCTCATCGGAGTGCTGTCCATGTTTGCACAGGTTAGCTTTTGATTGTGCCACTTTATATCATATAGTAATGTGCAACTTTCCTTCGCCTCTCTTTCGCAGACTGTCCTCCTGACGACATTCATTCGACGGTTTGGCAGCAAAAACACCATCATGATTGGACTCATTTTTGAAATGCTTCAGATGATTTGCTACGGTCTCGGCTCCAATCTATGGTATGTCTACTTTTGTTTGGTTGAAGTACATTCTTCCAAGTAGTAAACTACAATGCTAATTTCTGCTGCTTTTCAGGGTCATCTGGGGAGCTGGCTTGATTGCCGCCGCATCGAGCATAAGTAAGTGGCGTTCGCGCATTTCCAGTGCCTGCTAAATGAGCCATTCAGCATTTAATTGCCATTGTTCTCATCTTGCTATTCTTCTTCTTTACTTTCCAACCATTAGCGTACCCCGCCATCAGCGCCTACGTCTCCAACTACGCCGACGCCGACAAGCAGGGCCTGGTGCAGGGCATCATCACCGGCATCCGCGGCCTCTGCAACGGCCTTGGCCCCTGTGCATTTGGTCTAGTCTTCAACCTCTTCAACGTTGATCTCACCAGTGAAAATTCTCAGCCCATGGCAGCGTCTGCGGCCGCTGCGGCCAGCCTCAATCATCCGGTCGCCTCCACGGCACTTCTCTCCAACCACTCACTCTCCAACGGACTGTACGGCTTTCTCAACTCCACCTTTCACCACCACTACACGCCCACCGACAAACTCATTCCCGGACCGCCCTTCCTCTTTGGTGCCATTCTCGTGCTGCTCGCCATCCTCGTGATGGCCTTCATTCCCGAGTTGATTCAGTACCCGCCGAATGGTGCCAACTTTGGCGAGAGCGCCTTCAGCTCCAACGGCGGGCCCTTTGCCTCTGCGAAATGCCGCGCCGCGGTGATGTCGCCCTCGCGGCTGACGCCTCGTTCCAGCACGACGAGCAACTACTACTACAAGAGCATGCACATGCCGACCACGTCCATCAACGACGACACCGACGGTGGCTCCTCACCTTCCGACAACATCAAAATGGTGTCCACCCACCAGGTGCAGCAGCACCATAAGCAGCAGCACTCCTCCCAGCGAAAGGCGCTGCTGGCGGTGGAGTCCTCCACGCTCTACATTCCCTCCACCTCGTGCACGCTCAGCTTCTCGGAGAACGAGTCGGAGACTGACCTGAAGGGGGTGGGCGAGTCGTCTGATGAGGAGGAGGGTGAAGATCAGGCCATCATCTTTGACCGGGCCTCCTCCTCGGCGGCGCTGCCCAGCAAGTCACAGTCAACGGCGACCATCAGCGTGTCGCCCATTCAGGGGAGCGCCTCCCCCTCGACAACCACCAAGTTCTTCTCGCCCCTGCGAGCCCGACCACTGTCCTCCTCGCTGAACCAGTCTTCAGTGGAGATCAACCGACCAAACCATCAGCACCTCCTAACCAGCACCAAGCTTCACTACTCTCATCAGCTACTACCAACCACTGCAGCGTCGAAGGCCTTCTCCAGCTCCTCGCCCACCCTCACCAAACTGCCCGCCGACCAGGACGGTGACTTTGGCAACAGCAGCAATCGGACGACAGACCCTGACGACGACGACGAGAGTGGCACTGATGCCCAGCTGCACCACAGTAGCTCTTCCCTAAGTCATCACCGTTCCTCACATCTCTATAAGCCTCTGCTGCAAACAGTTGAAACGTGAAAATAAAAAAACAAAATACCGGCAAAAATTGCTGTTATGAAGTGTTTTCCCGTTTTTGACTGCTTGTTGCGTCTCCCCTCCTCCTTCTCCTTAGCGGCACACACCTCAAGTCCTACCTACCTACCTACCGCTCTCTTTCTCCTTCTTATTTATTGTAACTATACACGCCCACACTTTCATCTCTTGTAAGTAGTCACTTCCTTTATTTTTCTTTTCTCTTTTTCTCTTTCCTCCTTTTCGTTGTCCGCTTGGTCTTCTGAAGACGACGATGAGGACGAGGTGGTCGTGAAATGAGTCGCTCTAGTTTGCTCAACTGTGACTGGAGCTGTTGTTGAGTTTCCTCCTTCTCTTCTTTTGTTGTAATATTTAATTTTTTAATATTACTTTTTTACTATTATTTTTCCTGTTCTTTTCAACCCAACACACACAGCGGCGCTAGTAGAGGCTATAAATAGACACTCCAATATTGAACTCCAACCACACACACACCTACTACACCTCACCACACCTGCACTTCTGTGATATGACACAAAAGAAGATATATTGATTTGTTGGAAGGGGACGAAATATATTTTGTGACCAATTACTTTAGCTAGCAAAAAGACAACTGTTTCCAGAATTTTGATTAAGCCTTTGTGTCCTTCCCCTTTCTCTCGTTCTTTCCTCTCTTGCTTCACTGCTTTCCAAACACACACTCCACAAACTCCTCCGATCCCTTATGAACCACACACACCTAGCCTTTATTTGGTGAAACCCTCCAGTCTGTGAGAAATTGAAATGTGGTATTAAGCTCTCTCTTTCTGTGTTTAGAAATTTTGCAAACAAAGTGATTATTATATCTTGTTGTTAAAATGTATGCTGTTGTTGACAAACAAAAACAATGATGATGATGATGATGATTGCAAAACACACACACATTAAAATTACGCTATTTTGATCAAGAACAACACCGGTGATTTATTTGCTATTGTGTGTCATAGTGATTACATGTCTCGAAGGAAAAAAAAGTTTGAAGGTGATATGTGAGTGTGTGTGTGTTTGCAAATGTGTTTTAGTAGAACTCCTGTGAACGAATAGACCTCGGCGAGTGACTGTCAAAGGGGGGTTGATTCTGCTGGTGAGTGGCAGCATTTGCAGGCACTTGCTGTCGATGTCTGCTGGTGAGGTGCTGCTGCTGCTGCTGTTGCCCTGTTCTTGCCGGATTGGCCACCTGCCGAACTGCGGCCACAGTTGGTCGATTCGCTGGTGGTAGTTGCTGTTGTGCACTGCTGCTCTCAGCCACGGGTGAATACGAGCTGAGAAGCATGTGCTGGTGGTGGTGATTGGTGGGCTGGTGATGGCTTACGGTGACGCCGTTGCTCGCTCCTGTCGCAGTCGCCGGTGATTGCTGACGGTGGTTGTGGTGGTGGTTGCTGCTGCCATTCTGATGTTGGTGTCCGTGATTGTGCTGGTGGTGGTGGTGGTTATTGTTGGCCGCTGTATGACTGCTGCTGAAGAAGTGCTCCCCGCTGTCATTGCCGCCGCTGCCGGCGAAGGAGCCGCCGATGGCGGTGGGGTGGTAGTTGCGATTGAGTGACAGGCGAGAGTCGTACGGAGAGTAGAAGCCAACGTCGATCTTGTAGGGGTCGTAGTCTTCGATGATCGTCGGCTCACGCTCGATGATCTGATGGAAGGAAGGGGGAAGGAAAGAAAGAGGAAACAGAAAAAGGTGAGCAATGGGGCTTCAAATGTCGTCTGAAGCGAGCACACACAACACACACTTCGATCACGCGCCTCAATGATTTTATTCTCCAGTGAAGTGCAGTAGCAGCAGCAATGAACCTCGACAGACAGTTACAGGCAGTGCACATCTCCCGGCGAGGACATCTCAACGGTAATTGATAGCTCATTGCTGCGCTCCAGTGAGCAGCAGCTCTGCCTTTCTTCCCTTCTTTTCTCAATTTCAATGCAACTTTTTTTACTGCACACGCACACACAGAAAAAAGACTTTCTTACCTCTTGCTTGAAGCACGAGCAGCTCATCGAGGTGCACAGGAAAATGTTAACCTAGTTGGGCAACAGGAGGGAGGGAGAAAAAGAAGAAGTTTTTTGCATTATTAATATGATTGTTGCTGATATTGATATATGGCCGCATTATTATCCTATTTATTATCATTATTGCTGCCGCTGTTTCCTTCCCTTCCGTCCTGCACTTGCTCAGCTGATCAATAAGTCAGCATATGATGGATTGCAGATCAATAGCTCCTACCGTTAGCATGATGATGAGCAGTACGCCGAGCATGATGCAGAGGGCAATCAGCCAGGGAAAGCGCCATTCGGAGCAGTTCTCCGGGATGCCATTGACGCCGCCGGCACCGTTGACCCCCGCGCCCAAAATGGAGGCGCCCATCATCAGACTGTCCGGCTCAAAGACATAGGCCGTCGTCGAGGCGAGCATCTGCATGTCGGCGGGCTGCAGCGCCGGCACGGTCTTCATCTTCGCCTTTCGGGTATCATTTCCGGCGGCCAGCTCCGGACAGAGGGTGGACTCGCAGAAACGGCAGTTCGCCACCAGCTCCACCATGCACTGCACGTGCACCTGATTGCTGTTGTGCAGCTTGAACATTGAGCTGATCTCCGCCTCGGCGATGTTCTCGCCGATCTGCCGGAAGGCAAAGACACTGGAGAGCGAGGGGCAGCCGTTGGCGTCGCTAGAAGGTAAAAGAGGATTAGGAAAATCTCATCTTGGAAAAAGAGTTCTATTTGCAGTTACATAAACTCGACGTCCGACTCGTTGCCCGCAAAGATGAAGCAGTTTCGAATGTAGAGGTGATATGAGGAGGGAGTTGAAGAAGTTGAAGAGGAGGAAGTGGTGGGCGTTGCAAGTGAGCCACCGCCTGCCAGAGAAGCACTGGACAAGTGGCTCGTAGAAGAGGAGGAGGAGGATTTCTCCGGCTGACTAGAAGGAGGAGGTGAGGAGGATGAAGAGGCGACAATTTCCGCCCTAAGTCGGTACGGCTCGCCGTGGTACAGCTTGCTCACTTTGTGGCCGGCTGCGTCTACAAACTTGAACATTAGCTTTTCGTTTTTGTTTCTAAAAGGAAAAAAGGAAAAATGACAAAAAAGTTAGCTTGGCTAAAAAAGTTAAAAATGGAAAAAATGTGAGTGATGCCTTTGTGAGTGGCTCGTCGCGGCTGATTGACGACCTTCCCTTGACTCCTTGCTCTCCTCCTTGACTGACAACCTGACAAATGACTTCTGTCAGGGATGAGACCTCTCTCCTTTCTAGTCGTCAACCGACAGACCACAGAGCATCAGTTACTACACTTACTTATTGTAGAATTCAGTGTTGCCACACGTGATGACAAAGTGCTTGTCATCTGATAGCTCCAAAGCTCGATGAAGTCGAACGACCAGTGAAATGGAACGCTCTTCGGAGCCCTACAAGGAAGGAAGAAGAAGTAGTCGGAAGTTGATCGATTAGTTAGCGCCTCTGAAATGTCTGCCACAATTGACACCAAACAGTCGTCTTCTGTCAATCGCTGGCCAGTCTTAACCGGCATTTAACTGTTGAAGGGATCCTCCTCCTTCTTCCTTCACTTGGAAGCCATCCAGAACTACCTACCTTGACTCGGTGGACTCCGCAGTAGTTGGGCCGATTGCTGGCCGCCAGCAGATCAATGGTCAGCGTGGTGAGCAGTGACCCGTTGCCGGCCGTCTGGCAGAGCGGGTTCCGCCGGTAGTTGCGCACATGGACGATGCCGTTGAAGGGCTGCTCTGTGCTAACGGTAATGTGCATCAGATTGCGCTCGCACTTTGCCGACACTCGCGGGTCAAACTCAAGACCGCCGCCGAAGTTGGGCCGACCGGTGAGGGCGGAAAAATGAGGAAAGGAGGAAGAAGAAGAAGGAGAAGACAAAGAAGCATTCTCTGATCGACTAATTGCTTGACTCTGTAGGGAAAAAGAGGAAAAAGTTGACAGTTAGCAGATGACAGATTAGATTTCTTTTTCCTCTGCCGTTATTACATATCAATCACAGGCAGACATTATTTGACAGATGATTTGATTTGTGGCTTGCCGCTGCTGCTGCTGGCAATGCCAATGAGATCAATCACTGCTACCGCTGTTGCTGCTGTTTGATCTGACCACAAATTGGCCATTGCAGTGACCGTGTCACTGCGTCGATCAGTGCCAATTTGCCAGTGGTGATTGTGAGGTGTGCTATTTCAATTAGCACTGCTACTGCTGCTGCTGCAGTGATTCGGGCGGGAAACATATCAATTTTGCCTACTGCAAAAAATAGTACTTGCTAATTGGCTGCAAACTTCGCTAACTGCTGAAAATACATTTTCATATTTCCAGTGCAAAGTTGCATCGCACTGCTGTTTTTCGCCTTCAGCAATTGCAACAAAACTGCTGCATTTTGTGACCTTCAGTGTACTGACAGTTGCCGAGCAGTGGCACTATTATTTGCAAACCACAGTTGAATAGCATTGGCACTGGACAATGTAGAGCACAACAACAGTTTTACAGTGAAGAAGGGAGTAAGGTCAAATGAGAAGAACAGTACTACAGTAGAGCCCCTAGAATGTTGTTATTTAGTGTGCTGAGCAGGCATGCCTTGCCGAAGGACATCATTACTATGATGATGATGATGATGATGATAACAGTGATGACCGCAATGATCGCAATAATGCGCCACTAATCAACTGCAAAGCTGCGTGTGTGCTGCTTCGGTTTTGCATCCCAAAGTGCTAAAAGTGCTAATAAGCTTAGCATTGCATCGTCGGCCCCAGATTAAATTATAAATGGCTGATGGCTGAGGATACACTGAAGAGAGTGTCAACTTGGCGGCAACAAGTGTGTGGCTACAATCTTGTGAATGAAAAGCAGATCATCGCAATTGAAATCAAACTTTCAGACACTTTCAACAAGTGCAAGTGAGCCCCTTGTTTATTGCAGACATCGTAGCAAAACTTGCACTAGTAAAAACAACAGCAACAACAAGTACTAACAAGCACGCAAACTAGCAAACTCACATATTATCACTGGCTGGGCTTTTAATTAGCCACTGAGCACACTATGCAATCCAACTAGCGCTAAAGAAAGACGCAAAGACAAAAGATCGATTTGCGGTTTGGCGCGTGCTGTGCTGTGTTGTGCAGTTCACTGCGGTTCACCACTGTGCACCACAGCTATGTTCACTGTACAACAGCAGTACTTTCTCTGCCTCTGTTCACTGGCCGGTGATGTGGTCAAGGCGAAGTTTATCCGCGCTCGGTTTGCGATCGCTCCAAATGCAAACGAAATAAGAGTAAAAGAAGAAGAAAGAAGAAGAAAGAGATAGAGTTTGCACTGCGTGGACAGATTGCAGAGTGCCGCAATTGGATTAGCCGAACAGCAGCAGCAGTCGGCAAACACAATGGCACACCGAATAACAGTGCCTGTGCAGTGTCTGCAGCAGCGACAACAGCAGCAGCTACCTGTCATTAAGCTGTCCTGGCCGGTGCTGATGCCACCGCAGAGAAGAAGGAGGCTATATGGTGAAGGAAGATAGAAGATGTGTGTGTGTGAGAAGGTGCCACCACCACCAGCAGTGGCGCAACACCGGCGATAAGATCTGCTCGTGATCTGCCGAAAGACAACGGCAGACATTGACAGTGTGTGTCCGTCTGTTTGTGTTGTGTGTTGTGTACAGTTCATTTGAGATGCTGCTGGTGTCCATTTATCTCGGGCAAATTGCAATTTCTCTACTTCTTTAACTCACTGTCGGCCACTGGCCTCTTCTCTTTTCTCTCTACTTTCTCACTTACCATTGCCAGTGAAAAGTACACAAAGGCAAAAATCGCTTTCGCGCGCAAGAGATGATCTGCCACTGCCACTGTCAAAGGTGGGATGGAGAAAAGGAAAAGGCGAAGAAAGAGGAACAGCTTCAGCGAACTAGGAAAGTGTTTTTCTGCTCTTCATTTTCCTCCATCTTTACATTATTGAATGTAATGTATTACTACTGGCTGTACTTCACTGACTGTTCTCCTACGAGCGAAGAATTTCCCGTACGAAGAAGGCAAAATGCTAGTGCTAGACTAAGCTAATTAGTGCAGAGCACTTGCCAGTCACTTCTTCTTCTTCTTCCAGTGATGGACAAAGATGGTATCACTGATCTCTCTCTCAAAGATGGTCTGCCTGTTTGTCTATGTATGTATGTGTGTGTGTGAATTGAAGCATCAGAAAAGTGTTTACTGCGCCTTTACTGCTCAGGCTTGGCAAAAAAACTCCGAAAAGCGACTGAACGTACGACTGACTGATCCGCAGTGTTTTCAGCATGAGCACTGTTCAGTTGGCGGTGGTTCCGGAGCTGACCGATAAGGGGAAAGCCGTTACCGGGTGCTTCCTTCCATGACGACTGATAGATAGTTGGGACTGATAGATAGATGAATAGATTTTGATCAACACAAACGCACAGGCACAAACACACACACAAAACCGATTTGCAGTCAGTGATGTTGTTGGGCATGCACAGCAAACACACACGACAAACACCGCACACATTTGATTTGATTTACCAATGGGTAAACACAACAATGCATCCCTCATTCTTCAGCAAGCCTGCAAGCCTCATTGCTGCTGATGATTGCTGCATGGCCCGCTCACCATTTGCCTTGATTATACACTGCACTCGCTGCCCTTATCTGATTGATTACCGAACTGAAGTCTCTGAGGATTTGTGTGGCCAATTAGGGCATTTGTTGTGTGCTGAAGTGCAGTCACAACTTGCAACTGATACCGCCATTTAACTGTGTGGCTACTATCTGTCTAACTTTTTGCCATTCGATTGGAAGTGCATTCGATTTGAGCTGCTGCTCTGCGGTGATAAACGATCTTCACAGTGGTAACCGAAGCACTTTCTACCGCTCTAAACAGAGCAACAGTGCGTCGGCGGTTGGCTAAGTATTTTTAGAAAATTAGAAACGAAAAATTCAAGCTCTTTGTGCGTTCTGACTACTACTACTCTTTCATTCAAATTGGCTGCAACAATTTGAACTTTTTTTACAGTTGTGGCTCGTAACAGGTTGAATTGAGGAAACGATCGGAGGTGCTGTTGTTGCTGTTGCTGAAGTTTTTGATCTCATTACAGTTGTTATTGCTGTGATAGTCCTCATTTAGAGACTGACGATCGGCATTGCCGTTGAAAAGTAATGTAATGACTTATTAGCAGTGGAAAAAGGTAACCTTCCACGGCGTGCTATGATTACCTCCATTTGCTCGCCCTCTGATGTCCGACTGTCGGCAATTGTCAATTTTTGGTAAATCGTAACTAAAGGAGAAGTAGAAATCATTTCACTTTCAGTCTGTTTGTCTGTCTAACCTCGAGAGGAAAAATCAAGTGCTCTTTGCTCAAGCTTTCACTTTTGATCGTGTCAAAGTGCGTTCAACTCAACTGCTACTTCTCTTTACTCCTTTCTCCTCACTGAATACCGTTTCTGATGTGGTTGTTGTTGTTGTTCTTTTGGTCATTTAATTCACTTTCCCCGTTCTTTCTAGACGGTGCACCTCACTGCACCGTGATACTGTTACTCCAATTTAAGTTTTTAGCAATTGATTCGACGAGCACACACACACACAAAACTAAAAACAAAAATAAAAGCAGAGGGAGCAAAAAGAAAGTAATTATTTTCCGTGTCGTGTGCTGAATGTCCAGTTTTCTGAAATCTGAGGTGATTTATGAAAAGTAAGTGATCACGCAACGGCACTTGCCGCATGGGCATGATGCACACATGGGCGCTAGCGTAAAGTGAGGTGATATTGAGCCTGTGTGGTGTTCGCCGCAAATCGTCCAGTGATAGGAACTAATTAAATTAGACTAACGGCCAAGCACCACTGCTAATGAACACATTTTTGCTGTTGTCTTTCCTCTTGCTGTTTTGCTTACTACTTCTCTACCATTTGCATAAAAATGCGGTAGATTATAACTTGGCAGTACGAAAGTAAGAGCAAGAATGTGCTCAAGCGGTGATTGCAAACGATGAACAAACGAATTCATCATGAATAAGTGGCAATGCTCGCCAGTGCACATATGTTATTTCTGCGCAATATATTGATTGAGTATCGAACTGTGCTGATTTGGCAGGCATCTCAGAGTGTTCTTGTTGTACTAACAAGTAAAAGGAAATGTGTTTTCCCAATTTTTTCGGCAACGACAGTCCAAGCATACATTCATGAGATTTGTGCTCACATTCATTGAATCGTTTCAGGAGAAAGAAAAACAGTACTGAGGACCACTCCTATGCTGTGAATTGAGATCTCACTTTTTTTAGTGCTTTCTCTCTGCGCACCATTAATTGCCATTTCACTGGAAAGCGCTATGCTAATGCATTTGATGTCCTTTGCGTGAGGTCTTTCAGACTTTCTTCAGACTCAGACGCTAATAGGAATGCATTGCCAGTTATCTCCTGTCGTTTCTTTGCAAATATACACTTGCTAAAATGCAAATGCAGAGAAAAGCACTACGGTAAAAAATTCGGCTGTTTGTCTAATTTACTCTGTGTTTTTGTAAATTTTTGTCTAAAATAAATTTTAGTTTTTCAGAATGCCACTAAAAACAAATTATTCAACAAAACGAATACTAAAATAAGGTTTAAAATTAAACGTGAAGCATCTTTCAATTCTTTACATCCTCCATTCAGTTGAAAGGAATTCACTTCTGAAGATTTTTTCAAAAGTTTGAGCTATATTTAGCAGCAGTGCCTTGTGATTCGTTAGCGGTAGATGATGCACTGCAGCAGCACTGATGAATAGCACTTATAATAACGATAATTTCACTTGACTTTATAAATAATGCAGCCAGACAGACAGTCAGACGCAGACAATGGCGCCTGGTGATGAGACCAATGCGATTAGCATCTTTCAGGTGCTGCTGTTCCTGCTGCACCTTGAGCTCGACTGGTTGTTTGCTGGGCAGTGGAGGCGAGAATAATGCCTCGCTAAAACAATACAAACACAGGTAGACTGTTCGGATGAGTTTGGGTCACAGGCAAGAAGAAGGTATACCTAGGTGCACTCACTTGTGGCATACTCAGCTGTGTGGTTTGCTGAGTACCAATCGATTAAACTAAAGAAACAGGATAAGCAGGAAGAAAAGAAGAAAAGAAGAAAAGGAAGCACTTTGCTGGGATGAGGCAGACAGCAGACAAATGAGAGCTCATGAGAATTTCCGAGGTAAATTGTTTGTCACACTTTCTCAGCGACCTTTGCCTTCCTCTTTTCTCAAAGTCGTCGTTTTGGACGACATTTTTTGCTTTCACTTGTAACACATTAAGCACTGAAAAACTTTTTTTCTAAGTTTTTCTCCTGCAGCTGGTTGATGCCAATTATTTCTGATGTTCACCATTATTGCTGCTGCTGCTGATTGCCATGAGAGAAAGATCTCTCACTGGCTCATTCAGCGGATAAGCATCACCTCCGTTGATGGTTGCGATGATAATTTCCTACTTTGGCCAGTGTGTGTTTAGATAAGCGACAAGGCTTGGTGGTGGTAGTAGTGGTAATCTGATGCCTTTGTGCGCTGGTCAGCAATGCATCCGCAGCACTCAGTTTACACAAAAGAGCAGCATCTTCCTTTGAGGGCTTCACCAGCAGCAGTGGTGGTGGTCACTTTGTCCGTCATTGCTGCAGTTGTTGATGATTATGCCTCATTTGCCTCACTCTCTCATCTGCGGCTATATTTATAGCTTAAATTGCTACATTTGTGTGAGTGAGCGAACGAATGAGCGAGCGAGTGTGTGTATTGCCACTTGTACGAACGCGCCAAACTCGCGCGCTAACACTTGTTGCATTCAACGGAACTTCAACAAAGGGCCACAACTGCAACAGCAACAGCAACAACAACAACAGAAGACAGGCTACCAAACCACACCGACACCGTTCCCCACCGAGGCGCCGGTAATTGGCGCCGAACGGCGGATCTTGGCACACAAACACACAGCCTATGTGTGCCTAAACAGCTGCAACTGCAGTAGACCAATAGTAGTAGTGCCCGTTAGTGGTATTTGTTTTGTTCTAATGGCCACCAGCTCAACTGCTGCTCATTTATTATTTTAAGAACACGCTCTTTTAAATGCCTGACAGGGAATGCCTTAATGTCTGTGCGATGTGTGGTTGCTTGTGATGTTCAAGAGAAGGGAAAAGCTGGTGGTAGATTGATGCATCTCAGAATGGACACCGATGTGCAGCATCAGCAGTAGAAACATTAAGCCAGCAACATCAACATCAACATCAGCAGCAGCAGTCTCGTGCCATTGATCATCTGCCAGTGGCCCTTTGCTGAGAGAATGCTAAACTAGACTGCCATTTCCCAGTGCAGCCTGAGGTGGAAGCGACCATTTGGTGTGTCACACTGTGAGCACCTCTTTCACTTTACTATTTCACTCTCTCACTCTCTCTCTCTCATTTTTTTCCCTTCTGATTGGTTACAATTGGCGCCAAGATGCATAAGGACATGATAGCAACAATTCAGTCAGACAGTTGGTTGGTCGGTGAAACAGCATTTCACTGCATAAAGTTTTGCAATTGCAATTGCAGCACTCATTCTTCTGTTCCAATGTCGTCTAAACTTTTTCAATGGCTAAAACTATTACTCTTTTTTCTTTCTTTTTTTCTTTCACTTTTACGCTCAATTTAATTGGAAGTAATGAAATGTGCTATTTTTGCTAACTTTGTCTCCTCCAAGTAAAAGAATGCGATATTTTTTAGCGACTTTCTGTTGAGACGTCACTAGTTGATTGCCTGATGATTGCTTTTCACCTATTCGTTTTCCTAATTAATTGCAGCAGTTTTTATATTGAAGGAAAATAGTCGCTTTAAAGTCGTAAATTAAAATAGCACCGTTATGCAGTGAATGGTCAGTCTAAAACAGGCCACAAGGCTCACAAGGTAGAACAATTCACTCCTGGCCAATTGAGTGGCGAGGTAGTAGTGCTGTGGCAAGTGGAAAGTGGAAAGACCGGAATTATCTGCGCTCTTCACTCTCTCTCTCTCTCTCTCTCTCTCTCTCTCTCTCTCTCTCTCTCTCTCTCT